>ENA-OYYC01000129-OYYC01000129.1-human-gut-metagenome-genome-assembly--contig:-NODE-129-length-54296-cov-8.380930_pt1 | contig 54296 bp, 44 predicted proteins | sample MGYA00243242_ERZ653433 | MGnify/ENA primary metagenome ERZ653433 (study PRJEB26926, sample SAMN06165127) | human gut metagenome | biome: ENVO:00009003; feature: ENVO:2100002; material: ENVO:00002003... | reverse complement strand
CGGTGGCGGTCGGCGACGGCGCCAACGACCTGCCGATGCTCAACCTCGCGGGCCTAGGCATCGCATTCCATGCCAAACCCAAGGTGAAGGCCACGGCCCGCCAGTCCATTTCGACCATCGGCCTGGACGGCATCCTCTATTTCCTCGGCCTGAAGGATTCACGCATCGAACAATAACCCCATGCGACGGTTGGCGCTGCTCTGTGTGGCCCTGCTCGCGGCAGGGTGCTACGACTCCCGGTTCGGGGAGCGCGGCGACGACGCCACGCCCGAGCCCGTCACGGCGACCATCCGGCAGCTGCGTGAGAAATTCGCCGGGACGACCTTCCCCGTCACGGGGGACATCGTGGTGTCGGGGCGCGTGACCACCAGCGATTACGACGAGAATTTCTACCGCACGTTCTGCATCGAAGAGGACGGAGCGGGGATCGAAGTCATGGCGGGCATAGACCACCTGCACAACGATTTCCCGGAGGGCTGCCATGTCACGCTCAGGCTCAGGGGCCTGGCGCTGGGCGAAAGCCACGGGGTATTGCAGGCCGGGCGGATGCCCGCCGCAGGAAGCGGTTTCACGACCGATTACATAGGGTCGAAAGCGGCGCTGGACGCGGCGGTGACCCGCAACGGGGAGGCGCTGAAACCCATAGCCCCTACCCTGCTGTCGCCCAGCGAACTGACGCCGGAGCGATGCGGCACGCTGGTGCGGATCGGGGCTCTGGGCTACACTCCCGAAGACCTTACGCCCGGGACATGGGCCGGATACAAGCGTTTCACGGACGACACAGGCGCGGCGGTCTACACTTATGTGCGCAGCTACGCCCGGTTTGCGGACGACGAGGTGCCCGTCGGCCGCTGTACGCTCACGGGAATCCTGCAATACGACGCCACCGGGGAAGGGCGTTACATCCTCAAACTGCGCGATGAAAACGATTGTACCCGTTAACCGGCTCCCGGCGATATCCCGCACGGCACTCCGGACGGCCGTGTCCGTCGTACTGGCGTTGGCTGTCCTCGCCGGGTGCGACAAGGCATCGGGGCTGGAATTCGACGACGACCCACCGACGGGGACGGCCACGATCGCTGCGCTCAAATCGCGGTGCACGGGAGAGCAGGCCGCCGTCACGGAGGACATCACGGTCGAAGGCGTAGTGACGGGCAACGACCTCTACGGAGAATTCTACAAAACACTGGTCGTCGAAGACACGAGCGGCGGAATTTCGATAGCCGTGGACGCCACGGAACTTTACGTCGACTACCCGGTCGGCACGGCGGTCACGATCCATTGCAACGGGCTGTTCCTGTGCGACTACGGCGGCAAGGTAATGCTCGGCACGCGCCCCACGGGCGAATATGCCGGGCCGGGGAGGATACCTCCGGCGGAGGCGGCGCTGTACCTGCGGCGGAAGCAGGCGGAAACCAGGCCCCTACGGCCTCGGACGCTCACGTTCGGGGAGGTAGACATGCGGCATACCGACACCTACGTGCATTTCGAAGGAGTGCGGTTCGTGCAGCAGGGCAACTGGTGCGACCCCGATCCCGAGACCGGACGCCCCGCGACGACGGAGCGGCAGATAGCGGATGCCTCGGGACGGGAATTCACCGTCCGCACGGCGGGCACATGCACCTATGCAACGGAGCCCGTACCGCAGGGCACAGGCTCCGTATATGGGATAATCGACTATTTCAACGGAAAATACACGCTCCGCATCGCCAACCGCGAGGTGGATTTCGCTACGGTTGCAGCGCGTCCCACAGCATGTCCTTCAAGCGGGGGATATTCAGCCCCGAAACCGACGAGATAAACACCGACGGGACGCCTTCGGGCAGGTGGGATTTCATCTCTTCGATCAGTTCGTCGTCCAGCATGTCGCATTTGGTGATGGCCAGCAGCCGCTGTTTGTCGAGCAGTTCGGGGTTGTACTGCGTAAGCTCGCCCAGCAGAACCGCGTAATCGCGTTTGAGGTCGTCGCTGTCGGCCGGGATCATGAACAGCAGCACCGAGTTGCGCTCGATGTGGCGCAGGAAGCGCGTGCCCAGGCCGCGGCCCTCGTGCGCCCCCTCGATGATACCCGGAATATCGGCCATGACGAACGACTTGTGGTCACGCACCTCGACGATGCCCAGGTTGGGTTCGAGCGTGGTGAAAGCATAGTTGGCGATCTTGGGTTTGGCAGCCGAGACCACCGAGAGCAAGGTGCTCTTGCCCGCATTGGGGAACCCGACCAGCCCGACGTCGGCCAAGACCTTCAGTTCGAGGATGAAGGTGCCTTCGTCGCCCTCCTCGCCCGGCTGCGCATAGCGCGGCGTCTGGTTCGTGGCGCTCTTGAAATGCCAGTTTCCGAGGCCGCCCCGGCCGCCTTTGAGCAGTACGAGCTGTTCGCCGTCGGCCGTCACCTCGCCGACATCTTCGGTGAGCGTGGTGCCGTCCTCCTGTTCGACCACACGCCGGGCGACCGTGCCCAGCGGCACGGGGATGACGATGTCCCGGGCGTCCCGGCCCGACGAGCGGGCTCCCGAGCCGCACTGCCCGTCCTCGGCGAACTGGTGGCGCTGGTATTTGAGGTGGATAAGCGTCCAGTACTGGCTGTCGCCCTGCAGGACGATGCTGCCGCCCTTGCCGCCGTCGCCGCCGTCGGGGCCGCCGAAAGCCACGAATTTTTCACGGCGGAAATGCGCCGAGCCGGCCCCTCCGTGTCCCGAACGGGCAAATATCTTCACGTAATCTACAAAGTTCGAACCTGCCATACCTTGATTATTTAGGTTGCAAAGATAGTGCAAGCCGAGAGCAAAAGCAAGTTTACTTGCATTTTGCCGAGGCGCCGCCTGTCTAAAACAGGGTTAAAGATAGTGCAAGCCGGGGCGATGCCGGATTTATTTGGAAATGCCCGGGCATCAAAAAAGCCCGTGTCGGGGACACGGGCCTTGAAGTAGCCGGGTGGAGGCTTATTTCTTACGCGTCAGCACGATGTCGGACACACCGAGGTAGTAACGTGCATAAGCCCCCTGCTTGGGATGCCACTGGAACAGCGACGGCGTCCAGGTTTTTTCGGCGATCACGGTCGACCCCACACGCAGTTCGTCGCCGGCGACCGTGACGGGAAGCTCGCATTCGCAATCGGAGAAGCTCTTGTCATCGGCACCGCCGAGTAGGAAAACCGGGCCGAGTTCATCGGTAGTGAACCAGCTCAGGACATTGAACTTGGTTGTAGCTTCGACGACGATCGAACCGTCCTCCAGGAGCTTGAGGAACCACTTGGGGCCGAAGCCTTCGATGGCCTGATCCTCGGTAAAGCCCTCCTCGATGAGTTGGTCGTAGGAGCGGGCGCTGCCCAATTCCTTGAAATCGCCGATACCTTCGCAGACGAGGTAGTTCTCCTTGCGGAATTTACGCGAACCGACCTGCTCCGAGATTTCGACGTCGAACGTCCACTCTTCGGTCTTGAAGAAGAATCCGCCCGCAGGATCGAGACCCGTAGCATACTTCACGCTCTGCTTGCCCGTCCACGAGCCGACGAGGGCATCGAATTCCGCGGATTCGATCTTTCCGGTGTTATCCTCTTCGAGCGTGGTGACCTTGATCTCGGCCGCTTCGGAGGCGGTGTACTTCGAATCGCTCGAAAGCGCTTTGACCGCGACCGTATATTCGGTTCCCGGCTCGAGGCCGTCGAAGCTGGCGGACGTTCCCGACGTGCTGTACTTGGTGCCCCCGTCGAGCGAATAGGTATACAAATCCGCGTGATCGACGGACTGCCAGGTCACGACGAAGGTATCCTCCCCCACCGACCCCTCGGCCAGAACGGGTGCGGCGAGCTGTGTCCCGCCGTTATTCCCGTTATCCCCGTCGTCACCGGAATCGGAATCGCTGCAAGCGGCAAAACCCAGCAACAGGGAAGCACACATTAAAATTCTGCTGATCTTTTTCATTGTTGTTCGTATTTTATCGGTTATGAAATTCTTACGTGATCTTTTATTCAGCCTTTTCGGTCTTCTGCGTCGCCTCGATCCAGAAATCGGAACCGCTCTTACTGATGCCCAACACACAGACCGAATAGGAGGTTCCGGCCGCCAGCCCGGTCTTACGGATGGTCTGCGTCCCGGTATACTCGTCCTTGGCGGGCATCGCCTCCTTCTTGAACGCATCCAGTCCCCCGGCCATCAATACCTCTATAACCAACGAAGAAGTCTTCGTGACATGGACATAATATTTCTCGATAGCGGCATCGGGCGTACAAACGACATCGAACCCGTCGGGAGCGACATTCTCGAACGTTACCGCCACTTCGCCCGACGCATCGGGAAGGGTCGTGGCAGGAGCCGATACGAGGACGGTCGTGAGCAGGTCGCCCGGGGCGTACCACCCTACTGCATAGACGACATAGTCGGTTTCGGGTTTCAGCCCGGTGAACTCGAAGGGATGGTCACCCTGTACGAGTTGTGTGGCCAGGTACTCCTCGAAACTAACGCCCGCAATCAGGGCCGAAGCGCTGAGTTTGCGGCGCACCGACCCGATAAATTCCTCCGTCGAAGCGTATTTGTCGAAGTCGGACTTCAGGGCATAGCCGCAGTAGTAGGTTCGCGTCTTGCTTTTGGGAGATACGGATACGGAAATGCTGTTCATCCCGGTCTCGGCAGCCGAAAGCGTAAAGGGATTCTGTTCCATGGCGGCGGCGACCGTCAGCTCGGCGAATTCGGAATCGAGGAACTGCACCTGTCCGGAAACGGCTTTCACACGCACGGTAGCCGGCATACCGGATTCCAGCCCGGTCACGACTGCCGACAGACCCGTAACGGTCAGCTCCTCGCCGCCATCGACCGTATATACATAGGATGCCGCATCGGGAACGGCTTCCCACACGACCGTCGCGGAATTCTCCGTGGCGTCGCCCGCCGAGAGGACAGGAGCCGCCAGTTGCGTGGCCGGCAGGGTTGTCAGGGTGATTTGGGCGAATTCCGAATCCAGGTACTGCTCCTGCCCCGCGACAGCCTTTACCTTGACAGTATAGCTGCGACCGGGCTCCAGTCCGTCGAAGCGCACCGAAGGCTGTGTTACGGTCGTCTCGGCGCCACCGTCGAGCGTACAGGCGTAAGACACGGCGTTCTCTACGGCGTCCCAGACAACGGCGACCGACACCTGAGTCACGGCATCTTCCGCCAGGACGGGTGCGGCCAAAGCAACGGGATCCACGGGTTTTTCGTCATCCGAGCAACCTGCAAAAGCGGCTCCGAGGACAAAAAAAGCTGAGAAAAGTAGTTTTTTCTTCATAGCTGAAAATGTTTAGAAAAATTTGCTGCAAAAGTTCATTAACCTACTGATTCAAAGCCCATACAGCCCGAAAAAAGATTGCCAGGAAAGGCTGTAAAACGAACAAATCAGTTTTTGTAAATATCGCTACGAATCATCCATAAAGTTCTCATACCACGCCAAAAAGGCGAATAAGGCCGATAATCGGGAAAAACAAGGCGATGAACGGGAATGACACAATGTGATATTTTTTTACTATTTTTGCCTGCAACGTCACCCCTTCTTCACACACACGAAAACACATGGGCTATCTCGAACAGGCTGTGCGTTCACGGTGGGCCGTCCCGATGACGGCTTTCCTGATCCAACTGAGCCAATACTGGAATACGCTGGTAACAGTCACCTGGTGGTCGAAACGGGCGACCGTATCGGTCGTCTGGTTCTGCGTCCTGTGGCTGGCGACCATCCTGCTGCTGGAAATATTCCTGAGCAGGCGGTTCCCCTTCCTGGTGCGGTGCCTGATGGGCACACTCGTCATCACGGGAGTCATCCTCACGGCCATGCTGGTCATCACGCTGCAGTCCGAAAAACCGTGGCTCACGCTGGGCTACGACGAGGTCGGGTATCTGATCATCACCTATACGATATGTCTGCTGATCGGCAGTATCGTACTGATGATCAACAAGGAGCACCGACATGAAAAGGAAATCGAGATGCTCAGGATCGAGAATCTCAGCAGCCAGTACAACGCCATTGCGAACCAGATAAGCCCCCATTTCTTTTTCAATGCACTGAGCAACCTCTCGTCGCTCGTACGCGGCGACAAGAAACAGGAAAGCCTCGAATACATCGGCAACCTGTCGGGGATATTCCGGTACATCATCCGCTTCAAGGAATCGTCACTGACGACCCTGGGCGAGGAGCTGAATTTCATAAATTCGTACAAGCAACTGATGGACGTGCGCTTCGCCAAAAGTTACACCTGCGAGGTCGACATCCCGCAGCAGGCGCTGAACATGCGCATGCCCAGCCTCTCACTGCTGCCGCTGTTCGAAAATATCGTTAAACACAATATCATCGACAGCGAACACCACATGCGGATCACGATCTCGTTCAACGATAACAATGAACTGGTGATCGCCAACCCGGTCTATCCGAAGCTCACGCCGCCCGAATCGAACGGCATAGGGCTGAGCAACCTGAGCAACAGGTACAGGCTGCTGCTGGGTAAGGAAATACGCATCGAGAAAGCCGAGGGGGGGGTGACGGAGTATTCCGGGTCTTCCTGCCGATGGTCAAGATGAACATAAAGCATACGAGATGAGGGTACTGATCATAGAAGACGAAATGGGGGCCCTCGACGACCTGAGGAGCATCCTCGCGGAATCGGCCCCGGACATCCGGATAGCGGGCACGACGGAGAGTGTCATGCAAAGCGTCGCATGGCTGGAAAAGAACCACGCCCCGGATCTGATTTTCATGGACATCCATCTGTCCGACGGTTCGGCTTTCGAGATATTCAAGCGGACGGCCGTCGAGGCGCCCGTGATCTTCACGACCGCCTACGACGAGTACGCTATCCATGCCTTCAGGGTCAACGCCGTGGACTATCTGCTCAAACCGCTCGCCATCGACGAGGTGAAACGCGCACTGGAAAAATACCGGAAGCTCAGCCGGCCGCAGGTACTCCCGGATATCGAAAAGTTGTATGAAATGATTTCCTGCCAGCGGACGAATTCCCGCAGGAACATCCTGGTGGCCTACAAGGACAAACTGCTGCCGATCCCGACGGAGAAAATCGCCTTTTTCTATTCGACCAAGGAGACGTCGAGGGTATACCTCGCCGATGGCAGCAACTATGCCTACAACAAGACGCTGGAGAGCATCTGCGACGACATGGATCCCCGGGCATTCTGCCGGGTCAACAAACAATACGTCGTCGCCAGGGAGCACATCACAAGCATCGTCGTATGGTCGAACAGCCGCCTGCTGGTTTCGATGGATACCGAGACGCCCGAGCCCGTATTCCTGAGCAAGAACCGGGCTGCGGAGTTCAAAAAATGGATCACGGGATAAGTTCCCGGAAAAACATTACAGGTGTGCGAGGTATCCGTAGCGCACCAGATCCTCCCCGCCGCAGACAAGGTGGGTCTGGCCGTCGGCCAGCACGTAGAGGCGGTCGGCGATATCCGTCACATGGCGGTGCATATGGTCGGTCAGGAGAATGCCTTTCGAAGATTTTTCCTGCCGGATCAGCGCCTTGAGCGTCGACACATGCAGCGGGGCAACCTGCGAAAAAGGTTCGTCGAGCATGACGAATTGCGTCGGACTGCGCAGGATCAGGTAGGATTCCAGAATACGCCGCTCACCGCCCGACAGGGCGCGGATCTTCGTACCGCGCAGTTTGCCGAACAACGGGAACCATGCCAGCAGGTCGTCCCACGGCAACCCGAAATCGCGCAGCACCCGGTCGACGGTCAGCCAGCCCGGGATAAAACCCTGCTGCGCGAGGTAACGCACCTCGTCGGCCCGGAAACGGTCATGCCATACCCCGTCGATGCGCATCGACCGGAAATCCGCCCGCAGCGAACCGCACAGTATCTTCATCAGGCAGCTCTTGCCGCACCCGTTACGGCCGAGCACCGCCGTAACACCGCCCGTTTCGACGGCGAGGTACACTCCCGAAAGGATGCGCCGGTCGCCGAACGACAACTCCACGGAGTCGATCTCGAGGATATGTTTCTCAGAGGGGTTCATAAAGGAAGGCGGCCGTCAGTTTCAATAACACATAACACAGGATAAAGTCCACGCCGCAACTCACGCCCAGCAGTTCGCGGCGCCGCACGCCGAGGTTGCGGTAGTAGAAAAACTCGTCACCGTAACGCTGGACGATCCAGACATAGAGATAAAGCGGATAGACCGCCGCCTTGCCCAACAGGCACCACGGGATGATTGTCGGGCCGTGGTTGGAGACCACCCATGCGAACCCGATACTCACGGCCATGCAAAAAAAGAACATGGCCGAATAATAAAAGCGGAGTATGAGCAGCAATTTCCGGATCATCGCCCAAATATACGAAAAAAGCGGGTGGTTTTAAGACCACCCGTTCTTTATTCGGCGTAAATTCCCGCAAGGGGACTTGTTCCGGCAGGAAAGCCGGCGACGACGTTACAGCGCCAGCGGCTCGCAGGGAATCCCCCAGGCTTCGGCAACGGGCCGGTAGACCACTTTGCCCTGCACGATGTTGAGCCCCAGCTCCAGTTCGCGGTTCTCCTTGCAGGCGCGGCGCCAGCCCTTGTCGGCGAGTTGTACGACATAGGGAAGCGTGGCGTTGGTGAGTGCCAGCGTCGAGGAGTAAGGCACGGCGCCCGGGATATTGGCCACGCAGTAGTGCAGGATGCCGTCGACATAGTAGACGGGGTCTTCGTGCGTCGTGGGGTGCGAGGTTTCGAAGCAGCCGCCCTGGTCGATGGCCACGTCGACCATCACCGAGCCGGGCTCCATCTCCCTGAGCATGTCGCGCGTGACCAGCTTCGGGGCTTTAGCGCCGGGGATCAGCACCGAACCGATCACCAGGTCGGCGTGTTTGAGCTCCTCGCGGATATTGTATTCCGAAGACATGAGGGTCTTGACATTCTTGGGCATCACATCGGCCAGGTAGGTGAGGCGTTGCAGCGAGATGTCGCAGATCGTCACGTCGGCTCCCGTTCCCGCTGCCGTGCGCGCGGCGGCCGTGCCGACCACACCGGCGCCGATGACGAAGACCTTGGCGGGTTTCACCCCCGGGACACCGCCCAGCAACTTGCCCTTGCCGCCGCGGGGTTTTTCGAGGAAATAGCGCCCCTCCTGCGTGGACATGCGGCCTGCGACCTCGGACATGGGGATCAGCAGCGGCAGCGAACGGTCGGCGCGTTCGACGGTCTCGTAGGCGCAGCATACCGCCCCGCTGTCGACCATGGCGCGGGTAAGGGGTTCGCTGCTGGCGAAGTGGAAGAACGTGAAGACCAACTGGTCTTTGCGGATCAGCTTGTACTCGGGGGCAATGGGTTCCTTGACCTTGACGATCATTTCGGCACGGGCATAGACCTCCCCGATCGAGGGAAGGATCTCCGCCCCTACCGCCGTATAGGCATCATCGGCAAAACCGCTGTTCACACCGGCCGTAGCCTGCACATAAACCTTGTGGCCCCGCTTGACGAGCTCCTGGGCGCCTGCGGGGGTAAGGGCAACGCGATTCTCGTTGTTCTTGATCTCTTTTGGAATACCGATAATCATAAGGCTTGAAGTTTTTTAGGTTTTTCGCCTTTTAATTTACGGATTTTATCCCGAACAGCAAAAAAATCGGGCGGTTTTTCGCTTCCGGATCAAAAATTATAAGAGATTGTAAGGTAGAACGAGCGCGGATAGGCGTAAGTATAGCGCGTGGCGTGGGGCGCGAAATAGAGGGCGTCGCCCGAACGGATACGCCGCACGCGCAGGGACTCGTAGCCGCTGTAAACCGTATCGGCGTCGCCCAGCAGGTTGCGCAGCATGAGCGAGGCGGTCAGCCGCGAACGTCCGAAATAGAAGGATTTGAAAAGCGAGGCGTCGAGCGTGAAGGCGTCGCCGAGCCGCTCCTGGCGCGTGAAGGCAGAGAACATCTCCTGCGTGATGCCGCCCTGCCGCGCGATGCGCTCCGTACGGCGCAGGGGCATCGGTTCGACATAACGCAGCCCGGCATATCCGGCCGATGCGCGGAAGCCCCATCCCTTTGGGCCGAAATAGGCCAGTTCGGCGCAGGCCGTGAGCTGGGGCGCTGCGCCGGGCGTACAGCCGCCCATGTGGCTCTCGGCGCGGGTATCGACGGCCGAATTGTCGACGTCGGAGATGACCGTGACGCGCGGGTTGCGGATATATTTATAGCGCCCGGCCGAAGCGGCGAGCGAGAGGCTCCAGCGGTATGCCAGGCGGAGGTCGGCAGCGGCTTCCGCGCCGCAGGCCATGCGTCCGATGCCGGTGACGGCCATGTCGCTGTAAACGCCCGCTAGGTCGTCGTAATAACGGCGGGACTGGGTGCCGTCGAGCGTGGCGACGGCAAAAGCCGTAATGCGGAGCGAAAGCCGCTCGCCGGTGCGGCTGTAATTGAGTTCGGCAGCGTAGAAATGACTGGCTGAGGGATCGTCGACCGTGCGGTTGTTATACAACGGCTGGTAGAACAGGTCGGCGGCATCGGGCACCGCAACCCCGGCGGCGGCCGACGCTTCGAGGTAACTGCGGGGCGAGAAAGCCCACCCCGCCAGCGCCTTGACGGTATAGGGCGTAAACCCCATCCGCCGCGAGCGCCCGAGGGACTGTGTCCCGGGGAAGAGTTCCTTCTCGTAATAGCCGCAGCGCTGCACGGCGGCATCGCCCAGCGCGAGGGCAACATCGGCACGAAAGCGGTCGGAGCGGTATTCGGCCGACAGGCGGACGGAGGCCTCGCGCGTCGAGAGCGCATAGTCGTAGCCGAAGCGGTCACCCTCACGGACGGTACGGCCGGGATGCCGCAGGTCGTTTTGCAGGAGGTTGCCGTAGGTGTCGTCGTCCACGAGGTACTGGTCGATGTCGGTGATATATTCCGCCCCCAGCAGGTCGCGCATCTGTTTGTAACTGCGCGTCCGGACATGGCGGTAGGAAAAGCCGTAGCGGAGTGTCAGCCGGTCGTCCAGTACGGTCGTAAAGAGGGCGTCGAAACCGAGGTTGCGGATACGTTCGGCGCGGTCTTCGAGCGTATAGACGGCATGTCCGCCCGCCATGCGGTTCTGGGCGATCAGCTCGTCCCAGCAGACCTGCGTATAGCGTACGTCGTTCGAACGCCAGGCCAGTTCGGTCTCCCGGTCGCCCGTATAGCCGGGCAGGTAGCGGTAGTTGTCGGGCATGGGCGTACGGGCGTCGTACCACCCCAGGGCGCTGTATTTCCGCACCCCGTATTCGGCTCCGGCAGCCATGTCGAGCCAGGTCGCGGGCGACAGCCGCACGCAGTACGTAGCGGCGGCCAGCGGCACGAACTCGCGCCGCACGCGCGAATTGCGGACTTTGCCGTCCTGGAAACCCCAGGCCGGATTGTAGAGGTTGTCGCCCGTAAGGCGGAAAGCCTCTTCGACCGAAGAAAGGCGTGTGCCCCGTACCGACGGCGGGACAATGAGGAGGAATCCCAGCGTATGGCCCTCGCCGAAATGCCTGGCGGCACGGAATCCCGCCGTCAGGGCATTCGTGAAGACGCCTTCGACATGCATGTCGCGCCCCGTGCGGGCCTCGACGGCGGCAGCGACATCCCAGCCCCGTCCCGCAGGCCGCGCATAGGCGAGTTTCGCCCCGGCCAGGTAGTTGCGGTCGGTGAAACTGACGGAGGCATGGCAGGAGGGTTCGGCCAGCGCCCCGGGGAACCGGAAGGTACGCACGCCGCCGGCACCGCCGATGGCCTCGGGCAATGCCGCGATCCCGGCACGGCGCTCTTCCCGAGCCCCGAGCAGCCGCAGCGAACCGAAATAGCGGGACGAAATCCCCAACCCGGAAAAGGAGGCCGCCTCCGAGGAGTAATGCTGCCCGCGGCGGCCGAGCGCGATGTAGGGCAGATTGAAGGCCGAAATGCTGCCGTAGAGGTCGGGCATGGTCTGGATTGCCCGGTAGAAAAGCGAGGAGTCGGTAAGCACGATGGGCGTACGCTGCTCATAACCCGTGCCATAGGGATAGTATTCGTCGTCGGGTAGCTGGGCCGCAGCTCCGCACACGACGAACAGGAAAACCACGGTAAGAGCGTATTTGCGGAGCATGCACAGGGACTTTTCAGAATACAAATATAACTATTTTAACCATGTTTTAATATCAACATTAAAAACTGCCGGAGTACGCCGGCTGCAACGGTTATAACGGCCGAAGATTTTTTACATTTTCCGGAAACAGCCAATCTACTGATTTACATGACATTAATCCGAATTACACACGGGGGGGGGCGAATGCCGTCCGCAAATTTGGAAAATCGGAAAACAAGCCCCATATTTGTGAAACCTCAAAGTGTCCTGACATGCAAAAAGCCCTCGCTCTCCTGCTGTCGGCAGTCATGCTGCTGTGTCTGCATCCGGCTGCCGCGCAACAACCCAACACCCTGACCGGGACGGTCACCGATTCGGCTTCCGGCAAAGCCGTCGGCTATGCCACCGTCTCGCTCCAGCGCGACTCGGCCACGGTCGTGAACGCCGTAGCCGCCGATACCGACGGCCGCTTCTCGCTCAAAGCCCCCGAAACGGGCGACTACCAGCTCTGCATCACGATGGTAGGCTACACGCCCTACAAACAGGCCGTGGAAGTGCCCGCATCGGGCAAGGCGCTCGGCAAGATCGCCATCACGCAGGGTGTCGAGGTCGGCGACGTGGTGATCGAAGTCCAGAAACCGCTCGTAATGGCCGACGCCGAGAAGACCACCTACTCGGTCGAGGACGACCCGCAGGCTTCGACGAGCACACTCGACGAAATCATCCGCAAGGTTCCGCAGCTCTCGCTCGACGGCGACGGCAACGTCCTGCTCAACGGACAGAGCAATTACAAGATATTGCTCAACGGGCGCAATTCGGCAACGATGAGCAACAATTTCAAGGATGTGATCCAGAGCATGCCCGCCTCGCAGATCAGCCGCATAGAGGTCATCACCAACCCCTCGACCAAGTACGAAGCCGAAGGCGTGGGCGGCATCATCAACCTCATCACCCAACGCAAGAAGCAGTTCCACGGATACAACGGCAGCGTCGGCGCGAGCGTCACGGTGTTGGAGAACCCGGCCTACAACGGCAACGCCAGCCTCTCGATCCAGGCCGGGAAGTTCGCGGCGGGCATCATGGGCTATACAGGCTACTACGACGGGGGCCGTACCCCCTCGGAATCGGAGTCGTGGCAGGAAAATTACGACTCGGAGAACCGCTACAACCGCAGTTACTCCGAAAACAAGGGCAGCTCGCGTTACGGCAACGTCGGACTGGACATGAGCTACCAGCCCGACACGCTCAACCTGATCACGCTCAACGGATGGCTGTGGCTCGGCCGCAGCCGCTACAAATCGCTGGGCACGAACGCGATCCTCGACCCCGAGATGAACCCGCTGCTGGAATACGGCAGCCGCAGCATCCAGAAATGGAACTACATGGGCGGCAGCGTCTCGCTCAATTACGAGCACACCTTCGGCAAGGAGGGGCACACGCTGACCATATCGGATGAAGTCGAGATCGACCCGGACAAAGGCCATACAGACCGGATATACAACGACGGATACAATTACAGGGCGTTGCAGGATGCGGACAACCGCATGACGGGCAACACCGTGCAGGTAGACTACGCCAACCCGCTGTCGGAGCACCACAAGATCGAGGCGGGGCTGAAACACATCTACCGCAACAGCACCTCCGACACCGACAACAAGCAGAGCGACGAATACGGCACATTCCCGATTGAAAAAATAAAATTCACGGGCATGGATTACCGCCAGCACGTGCTGGGCATCTACGCCGGATACGGATTCACCTACACCAAATGGTCGGGACGCCTCGGGGCGCGCATGGAACGGACATGGAACGACGCCGACGTGGAGGAGACCGCCAAAGGCACCTACTCGTTTTCGAACCGCCAGTTCAACGTGGTGCCCTACCTGAGCCTAACATTCATCCCCAAGGTGAGCCACAACATTTCGCTCTCCTACACGCAGCGGCTCCAGCGCCCGGGCATCTACATGCTTTCGCCGGCCGAGGACGACACCGACCCCACGCGGCTGTCGTACGGCAACCCGGGGCTGGAAGCGGCCGTATACCACACGGTCAACCTCCAGTACGGCCACTATGCCGCAAAATGGAGCATGACCTTCGCACTCAACACGTTCCTGTCGAACAACAACATGTCGTCGTACTCCTTCTCGGACGGGGACGGCATCACGAACACCACCTACAGCAACGACGTCCGTTCGCGCAGCTACGGATTCAACGGCTCGTTCTCGTTCCGCCCGTCGGAAAAGGTCAACCTCTCGCTGAGCTACAACGGCAGGTATTCGCAGAACGATTTCGACGCCATGGACATCCACACCGACCAGTTCGCGTTCAGCCAGAACCTCAACCTCGACTTCGCGCTCTGGAAGGAGGCGCGGCTTATGCTGGGTGAAAATTATTCGACGGGGTATGCGTGGCTCGGCGGCAAATCGGAAAGCTACTACTACTATTACATGGGCATCAAACAGCAGTTCCTCAAGAAGAAGCTCGACCTGAGCATCATGTGCAACAACCCCTTCGAGAAATACCGCAGGAACAGGAGCACCTCGGACACGCCGACCTTCGGCGGCTGGAGCGAATACAGGTATGCGTGCCGCAGCCTCTATTTCCGCGTCAGCTACCGCTTCGGCAAACAGAACGTCGGGGTGAAACGCACTGCCAAGTCGATCCGCAACGACGACATGAGCAGCGGCGCACAGGGCGGTGGCGGCGGAAGCACCGGCGGCGCACAAGGCAGCGGGATGTAATCCCGGCGATAACCCGGGCATGCCGGAATATACCGGGAAAAGGATATAACAGACGGGAATCGCAGTCTGTTGTATTTTTATATCGGGATCGGATTGTTTATTCCTAAATTTTATTATAAATTTGCGTGTGAATTTTCGGATATCATGAGAACATCGGCATTCGTGCTCTTATTCCTGCTGGTTTTTTCGCTGTCGGCCTCACCCGGGACTGCGGCGGAAACCGCCGTGCCGACCCTCGCCGACACCGAACAACAGTCGGAATGCTTCTCCATCATGTCCGAGAATTCCGATTGTTTCGCGACGGAAACCGTACAGACGGCCGTTCCCTCCCCGATACGCGCCCTGCGCAGCAAACAGCACGAACGGCAGCAGCGGACAGGCTATGACGGATCGGACGGTTACTCCGTACAACATTTCCCGCGGGCCGGGCAGTGCCGCACGCAATCCTTCATATCCGCACTGATACGGGGCAGGCAGTCCGCCATGCCCGCACACGATTCCGACTACCTCAAGTTCGGGATCTTGGTCATTTAGCTTCTGGGACAGCAAACGCCGTATGTATGGTACAGCCCTGAAGGTGTGTACCGTACATATATGCGTGTGCCTACGCGCCGGCCGCAGCAACACGGTGGGGTTCGCTGAACCCCAGGCGCATCACCCGGTACACCGGGCAAATATCCACACCGGAAACAATACGAAAACAAAGGGAAGGGGCATGCCGCCCTGCATCCACGCACAGGGGTGCGGACACGGCAGGTACCGCATGCTACCCGGGAATACCCGGAGAACGGGTGAAACCGCCTTCCCGCACACCGAATAAAACACCTGAAAAATGAATCTGTCATATATAATCCAGCAAACACTGCTGATGATGGGCTTTACGTTCCTCGTCGGCGTCGCATTCGCATACGTCCTCAAACTGATGACGCTGATATTCTCCAGCCTCAGCGGCGAGGGGCTTCCAGCTCTGGCCGGCAAAGTCCGGGCCCGGGTATACACTTACTGCGCGGAACTCGCGCAGACATACGAATACATCCGGTCGACAGTACGCACGGACGACGGCATGATGAACGAAATGCCGCTGGATCCGGAAACGAAAAACGAAACGGTATACGCGATGAACGAGATGGCGGAATACCATTTCGGCAACCTCGAAGACCCTTCGGCAAAAGAAACGGACACAAACCTGCGATACGGACTGAACCATGGAAAAATTTGATCTGGGAAGCATCTTCCAGGGTATCTCGACCCTGCTGCAGGCCGATCCGGCGATCATGTACGCGCGTATCGGGTTGATCCTGCTCGGCATACTGCTGGTATACCTAGGGCGCAAAGGCATACTCGAACCGCTGGTGATGATCCCCATGGGGCTGGGCATGGCGGCGGTAAACGCCGGCGTGCTGATCTTTCCGGGCGGGGCCACGGGCAACCTGTTCCTCGACCCGATGGTGACGGACACCGACCAGCTGATGAACATATTGCAGATCGACTTTCTGCAGCCCGTCTACACGTTCACGTTCAGCAACGGACTGATAGCCTGCCTGATATTCATGGGCATCGGCACGATGCTCGACATAAATTTCCTGCTCGCCAAACCCTTGCAGAGCATGTTCCTCGCCCTGTGCGCCGAACTGGGTACCTTCGCCGTGGTACCGATAGCCTATGCCATGGGACTGAGCCCCAACGACAGCGCCTCGATAGCCATGGTGGGCGGCGCCGACGGGCCGATGGTGCTTTTCACGTCGCTCAACCTGTCGAAAAGCATCTTCGTGCCGATCACCGTGGTCGCCTACCTCTATCTGGGGCTCACGTACGGCGGATATCCCTATCTGGTGAAGGCCATGGTGCCCAAACGCCTGCGGGCGATCAGGATGAAGCCTGCGAAAAAGCCCGCCAAACAATACAGCGCCGCGACCAAAATTTCATTCGCTGTGCTGATGTGCGTGATCCTCTGCCTGTTATTCCCGGTAGCAGCACCGTTGTTCTTCTCGTTGTTCATCGGGGTGGTCATCAAGGAATCGGGGCTCAAACACGTCAACGACTTCATCAGCGGCCCGATGCTCTATGGCTCCACATTCTTCCTGGGAATACTGCTGGGCGTGCTGTGCGACGCGCACACGCTGCTCGATCCTACCGTGCTGAAGCTGCTCGTGCTGGGAATCCTCGCGCTGCTCATATCGGGCATCGGCGGCATACTGGGCGGGTATGCGATGTATTTCTTCAAACGCGGGAATTTCAACCCTGTCATCGGCATCGCCGCCGTGAGCTGCGTTCCGACGACGGCCAAAGTCGCCCAGAAAATCGTCAGCAAGGATAATCCCTCGTCGATGATCCTGCCCGACGCACTGGGCGCCAACATCACGGGCGTCATCACGTCCGCCATCATCGCGGGCATCTACGTGACCGTTTTCCCCCTGCTGTAAGGGACGGCGCATACGGCGCCCCTGCCTCATCCTTACCGACGGAAAGAGGCTGTCCGATAAATAGTCAGAAACAGGAATCACCCCTGCCGGAGATCGTTCCGGCAGGGGTAATTCCTTAAAAACCAGACTCGTCGGAGAGCCTCTTTACCATTTGCAGCCTGCCGTGCAGCGCCTTGCCGGGAACACCCGGAGCGGTCCTCGGTTACCCGATCCATGCGGATGGGGCCCGGATCATCGACCGCATGGATTTCATAGCCCGGCAAAAATATGAATAAAATGATTATTTTACTCATATTTTTTAATTACATTGTGAACAATATAAAACACATGCTTCACAATCCTTTCATTAATCCTTTAAAATTTACCGCCATGAAAAAACTTTTTTTACTTCGGAAAAGCCTGTTCATAGCTTTTGCGGCAGCGACCTGCGGACTCTTTTCTATAATAGGATGTGCAGCGCAAAAACCGGCAGCCGGACGGCAAGGCGAAGCGGCCGGAGGGGAGATCCGCCACGCACAAGCGTCGAAGGCACTGGAAGAGGGGCGGTTCGTGATCGAGGCGAATGAATTTTACCTCCCGGAGGACAAATCCCCGGTCAAGTCATCCACGGGCAACTACATATCCATGGAGGGCAAACGGGGCGTTATCAGTTTCACCCCCGACCTCTTCCCGAAAACACCGCTGGGCAACCTGACCATAACGGACGACTCGGCGGAAATAACGCTGGAAAAGCGGAAAAAGAACGGAGACATGCAGTTCTGCATGAGAATGACCGGGCCGGCGAATTCCCAGGACAGGAAGGTAATAATAACGCTGTACAAGGACACGGACAAATGCCATGTACAGGTTTCGAACGAACTTCTGGCATATCCCGTGGTCAAGTTCACGGGAGTGGTAAGGCCAGCGGGAGAATAACCGCGGCACCACCCGCAACGGCAACGGCCCCGCAAAGACGGGGCCGTTATCGTGAACCGTGCATCCGTGGCGGGATTTGCCGCGTTCGCAGGCGGGTCAGACGGTCTTGAGCACTTCGAGCAGCAAATCCCAGAACTTGGGAACCGTGGTGATTTCGAGCCTCTCGTCGGGCGAATGCACGCCGCGCAACGTCGGGCCGAAGGAAACCATCTCCAGTTCGGGGTATTTCTCGAGGAACAGGCCGCATTCCAATCCGGCATGGATCGCACGCACCTTGGGCTCCGCACCGAACAGGCGTTCGTAGGCGCCGACGGTCTTTTCGAGCAGTACGGACTGCGGGTTGGGCGCCCAGCCCGGATAACCGTCGGAATGGGCGACGTCGGCACCGGCCAGGGCGAATACCGATTCGACCATCTGCATGACATAGGTCTTGGCGCTCTCGACCGACGACCGCTGCGACGAGGTGACGACGATGCGGTCGTCGCCCTCGAATTTCACCGAAGCGAGGTTGGTCGAGGTCTCGACCAGCCCCGGCATGGCGAACGACATGGCGATCACGCCGTTGGGAACGCCCACCAGCGAGTAGACCAGCCCGAACTGCGTCCGGGCATCGAGCACCTGGTCGACCTCGGGCATCTCGTTGAGCGTAATCTTGAAATTGGGCTCGCGGAAGCGGAATTCGGCTTTCAGGTCGGCGGCAAAGAGGTCGTAGCGTTTGACGAACTCGGACTTGAACCGTGTCGGGACACCGAAGATGGCGTACGCCTCGCGCGGGATCGCATTGCGCAGGTTGCCGCCGTTGAAATAGCTCAGCTTCAGTTCGAACGACTGCATGCCGTCCCACAAGAGGCGTGCGACGGTCTTGTTGGAATTGACGCGCCCCTTGTCGATGTCATCGCCCGAGTGCCCGCCCTGCAGGTCGGAGACGTCGACGCGGAAGAAGGAGTAGTTCTTCGGCGCCTCCTCCATCGCATACCGGAACGTGGCGATGGTGTCGATGCCGCCGGCACAGCCGATGAAGATCTCGCCCTCGTCCTCCGAGTCGAGGTTGATGAGGTATTTGCCCGTGAGCATCTCCTCGCCCAGTTCGAAAGCCCCCGTAAGGCCGGTCTCCTCGTCGACCGTAAAGAGCGCCTCGACGGGCCCGTGCTGCACCGCGGGGTCGATCATGACGGCCAGTGCGGCAGCCATGCCGATGCCGCAGTCGGCACCCAGCGTCGTACCTTCGGCCCTGACCCACCCGCCGTCGATGTGCGTGCGGATCGGGTCGTTGTCGAAATCGAACTCCACGTCGGAGTTCTTCTCGCAGACCATGTCCATGTGGGACTGGAGGATAACCGCCGGGCGCTCCTCGAAGCCCGGCGTGGCGGGTTTGCGCATCACCACGTTGCCGATGGCATCCTTCTTATACTCGATGTTGTGCTTCCGGGCGAAATCGACCAGGAATTCGATGATCTTGCCCTCCTTCTTCGAGGGGCGCGGAACCTGTGTGATGGCATCGAACTGCTCCCACACGATCCGGGGTTCAAGGTTTACTATTTCAGACATAATCTCCTAATATAATTTACAGGCACATCGTCGGGTTGCCGCCGGCTGTAACACCGGGCGCACGCCCCTCGATTTCCGCCCATTCCATGACAATATTTACAACGGCAGAAAGACGCTTCGAAGATGGGGCATCTGCAAGAATTCTTCCGGCCGAAGATTTTCAAATACAAATATAACAAAAACAGCGTAATTCACGGTATCCCGCGTCCGGTTTTTTGCATTTCCGGCTGGCTGCGACGGCCGAAATTTGCTTTTGCACTCCGCTTCCACTATCTTTACGGGAAAATACGGAACTCTATGACGGATTTCAGGATAGGACACGGATACGACGTACACGCGCTGGCCGACGGGCTGCCCCTGGTGCTGGGCGGGATCGAAATTCCGCACACGAAAGGATTCGTGGCGCATTCGGACGGCGACGTGGCGATACACGCCGTATGCGACGCACTGCTGGGCGCCGCAGCGCTGGGCGACATCGGGATGCACTTCCCCGACACGTCGGACGACTTCAAGGGCATCGACTCGAAAATACTGCTCCGAAGGGTTGCGGCGCTGCTACGCGAAAAAGGATATGAGATCGGGAATGTCGATTGTACGATCCGGATGCAACGGCCCAAATTGCGGCCGCATATCGACGCCATGCGCACCGCAATGGCCGGTGCAATGGGCGTAGGCGATGACCGGGTATCGGTCAAAGCTACGACCACAGAGCATCTCGGTTTCGAGGGGCGCGAAGAGGGGGTTTCCGTCTCCGCCGTGGCACTGATATACAAAATGCAGGCCAAACCGGGATCGGGGAGCCAAGGTTTTTCCGATCCGCAGGCAGCCCGTTAAACCGACAACCCGGAGTTAAGATGAGAAAAGAACTGATGACCCTGGCCTGCGTACTGGTCGCAGCCGGGAGTGCGGCACAGAATGTCGACGAATTCCGCAACCCGCCCGCAGCGTACCGCCCCGTGCCGCTCTGGTTCTGGAACAACACCCCGATCGAACGGACGGAGGCCGCGGAACAATTCCGCACTTTCACGCAACGCGACGGGTACGGCGGATGCGCCATCCTCCCGTTCGGCGGGCATTTCGCACCGGAATACCTCTCGGACGAGTATTTCGCACTTTACGGGGAGATCGTCCGCGAAGCCCGCGAGGCGGGGCTCGTCCTGTCGCTCTACGACGAGTACGGGTTCCCGAGCGGCAGCATGGGCGCCATCAACGGCGACGGCACGCCGCGCTTCATGCAGCGTCATCCGGAGGCGACGATAAAACGGCTCGACAAATTCGAATACCCGCTGGCGGCAGGCACGGAGTGCGACATAGAACTGCCGCGCGATGGGCGCCTGATGGCGCTCGTGGCGATGGACAGCCTCACGCGGGAGGTACGCCCCCTGTCCGGACGCATTTCCGGCGGGCGCATACGCTGGACACCGCCCCAGGGGGCATGGAAACTGCTCTGCTTCATGTGCGTAAAGGACGGCGACCCGAATGTGGACTACCTCGACCCGGATGCAGTACAGCTCTTCGTGGAGGATACCCACCAGCGTTATTACGACCGGTTCCCGGAGGCGTTCGGAGAGGTCATTACCGAAACATTCTGCGACGAACCGACACTCTACCGGGCACAGGGGCGTATCTGGACGGAGCGCTTCAACGAGCGTTTCGAAGCCGCACACGGGTTTTCACCCGAAGCGCTCTACCCCGCCCTGTGGTACGACACAGGCCCCGGGACTGCCGCCGCCCGCAACTACCTGTTCGGGTTCCGGGCGCGGCTCTATGCCGAAGGGTTCATGAAGACGATCCACGACTGGGCGGCAGCGCACGGCATACGCTCCACCGGACACCAGGATCAGGAGGAGGTGCTCAACCCCGTAAGCGTCGCGGGCGACCTGATGCTTTGCGGCAAGTACATGGACGTGCCCGGCATCGACAAGATCGGCGGCGACCGTCCCGCGGAACTTTTCTACAAGGTGGTATCCTCATCGGCGGCCAACTGGGATAAGCGGCTGGTCATGTCGGAAACATTCGGGGCGATGGGCAACATCCCCGTCCGGGAACTCTATACCATCGCAATGGAGCAATATACCAAAGGCATCAACCAGCTTATCCCCCATGCCGTATGGTATAACGACGCAGACGTGACGTTCCTGCCCGAACTCTCCTACCGCAACCCGCTCTATAACGAGGCGCTGCCCGCATTCAACCGCTTCCTCGCCCGGCTGAACTACCTGTTGCAGCCCGAGGGGCGCACGGTGGCGGACATCGCCATGCTCTACCCCATCGAGACGTTGCAGGCGGGGCATTACCTCGACGGCCCGGAGGGTTATTACGCCGGGGGCGTGAAGCTCCCCGGCACGGATTACATCCGCGTGGCGGCGATGCTCAGCGACACGCTCGCACGCGATTTCACCTACCTGCATCCCGAGGTACTGGCGCATTGCCCCGCAGGCAGGGGAATGCTCCACCTCGACAACAAGGTCAACCACCAGCACTACCGGGTGCTGATCCTGCCCGGCGTGAAATGTATCTCACCGGAGTGCCTCCGTACCGTGGAACGGTTCCGCCGTGCCGGGGGACGGGTGATCTTCACCACGGCGCTGCCCGAAACATCCACCCGCTTCGAGGTACCGGCAACGCAGGTCGCAGCCCGCGTGCAGGAGATGCTCACGGCACGTAAAAACCCGGCGTTATTCCTGCCCGAACCCGACACGGAATCGTTGCGCAAGGCATTGGAGGCTGATTTCATACCGGACGTCACGGTTTCCGGTGCTCCCGGCCTGCGCTACATCCACCGGATATGCGGCGGCCGCCATATCTACTATTTCGCCAATATCGGCACCGAAACGGCCGAAGCCGGGATCCTGCTGCGCGACGCCGTAAAACTGCGCAGTTTCGACCCGCATACGGGCGACAACGCCCCGTTCGCCGCCGAGGTATCGGCACAGGGGACGCGGCTGCAACTGACGCTTCCGGGAGCCCGGTCGCTGTTCCTCGTATCGGAGTAGCCGCGGGGAAGGCGCAAAAAAGCCCGCAATGCGGGTCTTACGGAAAAGCAGGGCTCGCGGAAACGGGATGGCATCCGCCCAGGCAGGAAGATTCGCCGGACAGGAAGTGCGCCGAAAGCGGGAGTCACTTCGGAATTCCGGACGGCGGGAACCCGGCGCACGGGAACCATGGAAAACAGAAATTACGGCCGGCACCTATGGAGGTGCCGGCCGTTCGGTTTGCCGCCCGCGAAGAAGCCGCCGCTCAGTCCAGCCGCCGGAACTTGGGGTCGCCGATCCGTTTGTCCCAGAGCCATCCGACATAGCGCATGACAAGGTCGGGAGCCGCCAGCGTCAGCACCGTTTCGCCGGTGGCGGTCGAAACCTCGAAGCCGGCATGGTAGGCCGTATCGCCGTCGGCAAACCCGAAGGAGATACGCCAGCCCCACGCCAGGCGCTCGGCCCGGTAATCGGACAGGGACGGCGAGTCGAAATTGAGCACGTAGAGATACTGCGTGATGCCGCGCTCGGTCGGCAGGTGCACCCCGACGTGGTCGATGAACATCCCGAAGAAGTAATAATCGGTATAGATGCTGCGGATCATGCCGCCCGGTACCTCCTGCATACTGTTGGGGAAAAACAGGTAGTCGCGCGACTGTACCAGCGAGTCGATCTTCTGCGCATAGAGCTTCGCCCGGTAGGCACGGCGTTCGGGCCGCGTCATGCCGCGCGTGGACTCCTCGTAGACGGTCGTATGCTCGACGACCTGCACAGGGGGCTGCTGGACAGGCACCACGGTCGTCTGGGGCACGCTGTCGACGGCGGAAGTGCCCAGCGTGAACTGGGGCTGCGCGGACTGCGCCACAGCACCCGACGCCCCGAGAACAAGGGCGCAGAGGCACAGCATCCGGAGCGCCGCCCGCCCCGCAGGAGCAAAAGCCCCCGCCGGGGCGGGGGCTCGCAGTTCGGGAAGGATTTGCGTTGCGGCATCCCGCCGCGACGGGAAGGACGGGAAGGGGGCGCCGCATCCCGTCCGGCGATACATCCCGGAACTCATGGTCAATAGAGCTGTGAAATGGTGCCCGAGTACTCCACGGGGTTATACCACGGGTTGGTGATGGTCAGGTTGGCACCGCCCGTACGGGAGAAGATCTCGAAGGTGAAGGTATAGGTCGACGCCGAGAAAAGCGAGGTGGAGAAGGTTACCATCCAGCCCTCGTGGGTCTGCTCGGTGGTATAGCCCTGCACGCTGGGAACCGTGTAATTGATGATGGTCGTGTAATAAGGCGGCACATAGCCCTTGACATAAGGCAGGCAGATGTCGATCGTGCCGTCCCAGACGCCCACGTTGAAGGCCGGGTTGATGATCTGGCGCATGGGGCCGGCCGGCTGCCGCTGCATGGTCTGGGGGTTGAACTGGAAGTTACGCGAAAGGATGACCGAATCCATCGTTTTCTCAAAATCTGCGATACGTTCCGCACGTCTCTTCTCACGCACCTCGCGGCGTTCTTCCTTGGGCGACAGAATCTTTTTCTGTCCGATCACGGTGGCGCAGACTGCGCACAGCAGCACGCTCACGACGATAATGACTGTTTTTTTCATAGCACATAAAAGGTTTATACGGCCATGAAAAATGCAAATACGGTGCCTAACTGCCTAAAGTCGTGACTAAAGACCCAGTTTTTTCAGAAATTCGCCCGTATAGCTGCGTGGGGAGCAGGCTATATCGTGCGGAGTGCCCGCCGCGACGATCTCACCGCCGGCCGCCCCGCCTTCGGGGCCGATGTCGATGATGTAGTCGGCGACCTTGATCACGTCGAGGTTGTGTTCGATGACGATGACCGTATTGCCGCGGTCGACGAGTTTGTTGAGCACGTCGAGCAGCAGGCGGATGTCCTCGAAATGAAGCCCCGTCGTAGGTTCGTCGAGGATGTAGAGCGTACGCCCCGTATCGCGCTTGGACAGTTCGGAGGAGAGCTTGATACGCTGGCTCTCGCCGCCCGAGAGCGTCGTACAGGGCTGTCCGAGCGTAAGGTAGCCGAGGCCGACCTCCTGGATGGCACGGAGTTTCTGGTGGATGGCAGGGATATTCTCGAAGAACTCCACGGCCATGTTGACCGTCATGTTCAGCACGTCGTCGATATTCTTACCTTTGTATTTCACTTCGAGCGTCTCGCGGTTGTAACGGTGTCCCCCGCACGCCTTGCAACGCACGTAGACGTCGGGCAGGAAATTCATCTCGATGGTCTGGACGCCCGCGCCGCGGCACTCCTCGCAGCGGCCGCCCTTGACGTTGAACGAGAAGCGCCCCGCCTTGAAGCCGCGGATCTGGGCATCGGGCGTCATTTCGAACAGTTTGCGGATGTCGGAAAAAACGTTCGAATAGGTCGCCGGGTTGCTGCGCGGCGTACGGCCGATGGGCGACTGGTCGACGACGACCAGTTTGTCGATATGTCCGATGCCTTCGACGCTGTCGTATTCGAGCGGCTGCCCGAAGGAGCGGTAGAGCTCCTTCGAAAGGATCGGGCGCAGCGTCTCGTTGACGAGCGTCGACTTGCCGGAACCGCTGACGCCCGTCACGCAGATGAACTTGCCGAGCGGGAATTCGGCCGTGACGTTCTTGAGGTTGTTGCCCCGCGCCCCGCGGATCACGATGCACTGCCCCGTGCCTTTGCGGAGCGTTTCGGGAATCCCGATACGGCGGCGTCCGGTGAGGTAGTCGGCCGTGATGGAATCGGAACGCAGGATGTCGTCGATCGTACCCGCGGCCATGATATGCCCGCCCTTGCGCCCCGCACGGGGGCCGACGTCGACGATGAAGTCGGCGGCACGCATCATGTCCTCGTCGTGTTCGACGACGATCACCGAGTTGCCGGCATCGCGCAACTCCTCCAGGCTGCGGATCAGGCGCCGGTTGTCGCGCTGGTGCAGGCCGATCGAGGGCTCGTCGAGGATATAAAGCACGTTGACCAGCTTCGAGCCGATCTGCGTGGCGAGGCGGATACGCTGGCTCTCGCCGCCCGAGAGCGAACGCGACGAACGCGACAGCGACAGGTAGCCCAACCCCACGTCCATCAGGAAGCGCAGGCGCTCGCGGATCTCCTTGACGACCTCCTGTGCGATCTTCCACTCCTTGTCGTCCATATAATCCTCGATGTGCGCCACCCATTCCGAAAATTCGGAGATCGACATGGCCGACACGTCGGCGATGCTCTTGCCGCCGATGCGGAACTGGAGCGCCTCCTTCTTGAGGCGCGAACCGCCGCAGACCGAACATTTGCGGTAGACGAGGAACTGCTCGCGCCATTTCTGGCCGCGTTTGGAGTCCTCGTCTTCGGTACGGCCTATATATTCGGCGACGCCCTCCCACGAGACGAGGTGGTTGCCGCCCGAAGAACTGAACTCCGAAAGGTTGATGGTCAACGGCTCGGAATCGCCGTACAACACCGCATTCAGCCCCGGCTCGGGCAGTGACCCGACGGGGTCGTCGAGCGTGAAATCGTAACGCCGCCCCAGCATTTCGAGAATGGCGAAAAGCATGTTGTTGCGATATTTGCCCAGCGGTTCGACGGCGCCCTCGCGCAGCGAAAGCCCCATGTCGGGAATGATCTTCCCAACGTCGAAGACGGCTTCCTCGCCCAGCCCGTTGCAATGCGGGCAGGCGCCCTGGGGCGAGTTGAACGAGAAGGTATGCGGCGCGGGGTCTTCGAACGCGATGCCCGTCGAGGGGCACATCAGGTGGCGGGAGTAGAAGCGCTGCTGTTCGGTACCGTAGTCGTAGACGGCCATCGTACCCTTGCCCTGGCGCAGAGACTCCCTGAGCGAGGTCATCACCCGGTCGCGGGCCTCCTCGCCGACGACCAGGCGGTCGACCACCAGGTCGATGGTGTGTATCTTGTAACGGTCGAGGCGCATGCCGGCCGAAATCTCGCGGATCTCGCCGTCGATACGGGCATAGATATACCCCTTTTTGGCCAGCGACTCGAACAGTTCGCGGTAATGCCCCTTGCGGCCTTTGACGATGGGAGCCATCAGGGCGATCTTGCGCCCCGTGAAGCCCGTCATGATGAGCCCGGCGATCTGCTCGTCGGTATAATGCACCATCTCCTCGCCCGTGACGGGCGAATAGGCGCGCGACGCGCGCGCGTACAGCAGACGCAGGAAATCGTTGATCTCGGTCACGGTACCCACCGTGGAACGGGGATTTTTGTTGGTGGTCTTCTGCTCGATGGCGACCACGGGGCTCAGGCCCGTAATCTTGTCGACATCGGGACGCTCCATCGTCCCCACGAACTGGCGGGCATAGGTAGAAAGCGTCTCCATGTAGCGGCGCTGTCCCTCGGCATAGATCGTGTCGAACGCCAGGGACGACTTACCCGAACCGGAAAGGCCGGTTATGACTACCAGTTTACGGCGCGGGATCTCCAGGTCGACGTTTTTCAGGTTGTGAACCCGGGCCCCCAGTATTTTGATCGTGTCTTCTTTCATCATCGTAGTCAAACGTACCGGAAGCTCCGTTTAGTGTGCGGGCTCTCCGGCGCGAATATCGTACAAAGATAGCGCATACCGGGGGCAATACCAAATTTTTCGGAAATCAGAATTCCAGTTCGAAGCCGTCGGCATCCATCCACGCCGGGAACTCCTCCCTGAAAGCCGCCTGCGCCTCGGAGTCGAATTCGGCGACGAGGGTCTGCTCCCGCTCACCGGCATCGGCCAGCGTGGCGCCACGGAAGTCGACGAGCGCCGAATCGCCCGCATAGGAGGCATCGGGATCCGTGCCCACGCGGTTTACGCCCGCCAGGTAGCACTGGTTTTCGATGGCCCGCGCCCGCAGCAGCGTACGCCACACCTCGCGGCGGTCGTCCGCCCACGAGGCGCTGCACAGGATGGCATCGTAATCGCCCCGGTTGCGGCTCCACACCGGGAAGCGCAGGTCGTAGCAGATCAGCAGCAGGAACCGGAACCCCATATATTCCACCACCACGCGGCGGTTTCCCGGAGTATAGTCGCGCGCTTCGCCGCCGGGACGAAACAGGTGCCGCTTGTCGTACCAGGCAACCCCGCCCGAAGGCTTCACGAAAAACATCCGGTTGCGGAACTCCCCGTTTTCGGCGATGACGACGCTGCCCACGACGGCTTTGCCGTATTGTGCCGCCCAGCGCCGCATGGTCGTAGCGACAAGCCCGTCGGCAGGCTCGGCGACACGGGCGGGGCGCAGTTTGAACCCCGTGGCGAACATTTCGGGCAGCACGGCAATATCGGCATCGGCCGCCGCGACGATAGGCTCCAGACGTTCCAGGTTCCGGGCGGTATGTTCCCACTCCATGTCGACCTGGCAGACAGCAACACGTATTTTCATAGAAAAACTCCGTTTTGTAAACAAATATATAAAATTTTCTTACAGATCGCACCTGCAGGAATAAAAAACATGGAGGTTTGTAAGGCAGGGCGGCAACAAAGGGAACCGGGCATACAAAACGGACACGCAGGGCGGCACCCTTGCGGCAGTGCATACGGTTCGGCGATGAAAAGCAATGCGGGAAACAGGGCGCAGGCAGCCGGGGGCAACCGGCCGAAGCGGACGGCCTTGAGGACGACCTGTCCAGACAACCTATCCAAACAATCTGCCCAGACAACCTATCCAAACGACCGGACGCAACCGGGCAAACGGACTTACACTGACGACCGGACGCGGGTTGTCAACAGGACAATAGCGGACAGGCAAAACGACCGGACGGAGACAGGCACGGGCGGCCGACGCCGACCTGTACGCCTCAATGCGCCCCCAACCGCCACACCGTGACCGAGGAGGCATTGTCGCGCTGGTGCAGCAGCGAAATCCGGCAGGGCACGAAATCCGAAGCCCGGCAGTTCCAGACGTCGACGAACTGCTGGGGATTGCGTTCGGCAAGCGGGAACCAGGTGCTTTGTACCTGCACCATGATGCGGTGTCCGGCACGGAACGTATGGGCGATGTCCGTCATCCGGAAAGGCACCCGCGCCGGGACACCGGGCGTAAACGCCTCGGGGCGCGAGAAACTGCGGCGGTAGCGGCCGCGCATGACGTCGCCCCGCACGAGCATCCGGTAGCCCGGCAGCGGATCGTCCTCGGGGAAAAGGTCGATCAGCTTGACCACGAAATCGGCATCGGTCGTCGAAAGCATCACCTCCAGGTCGGCATCGACCGGGCCGACGAAGGTCATATCCTCTTCGAGGGGCTCCGAAACGAACGTCAGCACGTCGGGCCGCCCGGACAGGAAACGCTGGTCGGCGACCATATACTCTTTGGGACGGCGCAGGCCGGAAGCCTCGTAGTACGGCACGGGGTCGGAAGGATCGGAGACATAGGTACTTGCGGATATTTTGGCCGTCGGGCGCCGGGTATCGAGGATACCGCCGTCGGCGAGGTACAACGTCAGTTTCCGGGCCCCGCGCGGCAGAGAGCGGCCGAAAGTATGCCAGCGGTTGTCCCCCGAGGAAAAGACCGCAGCGGCCGGCAGCGGAGCCGCTTCGTCCGTATTGCCTTCGCGGAGGTAGTGGTCGAAGAACGGCACCTCGAAATGCTCCATATAATATTCCCACGAGGCATCGCCGCCGAAATCGAACGCCCCGAGCGTCCGGCCGCCGTTACGCCACGCCCCGTGGGCCCACGGGCCCACGACCAGGTGACACGGTGTCGAAGGGCTCTGCCGGATCAGGGCCCGGTAGAGGTTCCACGCCCCGAAGCAGTCCTCGGCATCGAACGTCCCGCCGACGACGAGCACCGCGGGCCGGACATTGTAACAGGCACGGCGCAGGTCGCGTTCCTGCCACCACGCGTCGTAATCGGGATGCGCGGCCATCTCCTCCCAGAAGGGGTTGGGTTTCAGCAGAGCGGTAAGCTCCGCAAGCGTCGTATGCTCCAGGAAGAACGTCCGCTCGTCGGGCTGGGTCTGCCGGGACATGGAGGGCATTTTCGCGGCCGGAACACGTCCGGGAGGGGTATTCATGCCACTCAGGAAGCGGTAGGAGTCGGTGAGCATCAGCACCCCGTTGTGATGCACGTCGTCACCCATGAACCAATCGGTGACGGGAGCCTGCGGAGAGACGGCCTTCACGGCGGGATGGCCGCAAAGGCCGCCCATCATGGCGTAGAACCCCGGATAGGAACACCCGGCGAAACCCACCCGGCCGTTGTTGTGCGGGATGTGCCTGACCAGCCAGTCGACCGTGTCGTAGCTGTCGGTCGTCTCGTCGGTCTCACCGCTGCCGGCAGGCCGGACATGCTCGAAGTCGCCTTCGCTCATATAACGCCCCCGGACATCCTGCATGACGATGATATAGCCGCGGTCGACGTAGCTGCGCAGATAGCCTTTCCCGAACCCCTGCGGGAAACGTCCGGCGCCATAGGGCCCGCAGCCGTAAGGCGTGCGGAAGATGATGACGGGGGCTTTGCCGGGCGCCTTGGGCGTATAGACCGCCGTGTAGAGGGCTACGCTGTCGCGCATGGCGATGCGGTACTCGGCCTTGTCGTACAGTTCGGCGACGGGCTGCCCGGCACAGGCCGCAACTGCGGCGAGCAGGCCGGTCAACAGGAGCGCGAAAAATCCACGGATTTTCATGGCAGGAAGGTTAAGGTTCGTTTTCGAAAGTTACGCTTTTTTCCGCAAACGCCCAAAAGCCGGCACGAACGGGGACTACGGATCGGTGCAGCCCGATCCCTCTGACTCCCGGAAAGGGATGCGGCCGCTCCCGCACCGCGGAACTTGGCCGGGAAAGTTGCAATCCCGCAAAAATAAACGTACTTTTGCAGGCGGTCAATTCCGCAAAAACGATATGCTCAGAGCAGGACGCACCCAGAAACTCACCGTAAGCCGTGTTTCGGAATACGGATTATACCTCACCGACGAGGAGCAGAACGAGGTTCTGCTGCCCAACCGTTATATCTCCCTCGCCGACAAACCCGGCGACGTAAAGGAGGTTTTCGTCTACCACGATTCGGAAGACCGCCTCGTGGCGACAACCGAAACGCCGCTGCTCCGGGCCGGGGAGGCGGGTTACCTGCGCGTGGTGGACAAGACCGTGCACGGGGCATTCCTCGACTGGGGACTGCATGGCAAAGACCTCTTCCTGCCCAACCGCAACCAGCAGGGCGGCATCCTCGCGGGACGGAGCTACATCGTATACCTCTATGAAGACAGCATCACGGGGCGCTGCGTGGCGACCACCAAGCTCAAGGGCTTCATCAACAACGACCTGATCACGGTGGAACCGCGCCAGGAGGTAGACCTGCTGGTCGCCTCGGAAAGCCCGATCGGTTACCGCGTGATCGTCAACAACCGCCATTGGGGCATGCTATACCGCAACCAGGTATTCCGCCCCGTAGCCATCGGCGACCGCATGAAGGGATACGTCCGCAAAATCACCGAGGACAACCGTATCGACGTGAGCCTCCAACAGGAAGGATATGCACAGGTCAAGGATTCGGCAGAGGTTTTGCTGCAACTGGTGATCGACAACGGCGGGCACCTGCCGCTCAACGACGACAGTTCCCCGGAGGAGGTGAACCGCCTTACGGAGATGAGCAAAAAGGTCTTTAAACGCTCGCTGGGCGTGCTGATGAAACGCGGCGCGGTCGAAGTGGGCGAAGACGGGATAAAAGTCAAACGGCAATAATGGGTAAGATAAACACGGCGGAACGGGTTTCGCGCGAAATGTCCGACAATTTCGTCTTCCAGCGGTCGCTGCTGGCCTACCATGCCGCGGCGCAGCGCATCGGCGGCGACGTATTGGAGATCGGCACGGGAGCGGGTTACGGCATCGAGGTGGTGGCTCCCCATGCACGGAGTTTCATCACGGTAGACAAATTCGCCCCGGCAGCGGAGCTGGCACGGCATCCGCATGTCGAATTCCACCAGGCCGTAGTGCCGCCGCTGGCATTCGCAGCCAACAGTTTCGATTTCGTGATCTCGTTCCAGGTGATCGAGCATGTGAAGCAGGACATCGAGTTGGTGCGCGAAGTGAAACGGGTACTGAAACCGGGCGGCAAGTTCATCGTGACGACCCCCAATGCACCGATGTCGCTCACCCGCAACCCGTGGCACGTACGGGAATATACGGCAGAACAGCTGCAAATCCTGCTGGGGCATGAATTCCGGTCGGTCGAAACCCTCGGGGTCGCAGGCAACGGGAAAGTCATGGATTACTACGAGCAGAACCGCCGCAGCGTGGCACGCATCACGCGCTTCGACATCCTGGATCTCCAGCACCGCCTGCCCCGCCGCCTGCTCCAGCTACCCTACGACATCCTGAACCGGATCAACCGCCGGAAGCTGCTGAAAGCAAATACCGACCTCACCTCCTCGATCCGTATGGAGGATTACCGCATCTGCCCCGTGTCGGACGACTGTTTCGACCTGTTTTACGTGGCCGAAAAATAGCCGCTGAGCACCCTCGGATTACAATCGGTTTACTATAAAAAAGAGCAAGCAGCCTCATGCGGGGCTGCTTGCTCTTTTTAACGGCTCATCCGAGCGCTCGTCAAGTTTAATACTCCTCCTCATTGAAGAAGAAATCGTCTTTCGACGGGTAGTCGGGCCAAATATCTTCGATAGATTCGTAAATCTCACCCTCGTCCTCTATTTCCTGCAGATTTTCGAGCACTTCGAGAGGCGCACCCGAACGCACAGCATAGTCAATCAGTTCATCTTTCGTAGCGGGCCAGGGAGCATCTTCCAGCTTCGATGCCAATTCAAGTGTCCAGTACATAGTTCCAAGTTTTTAAGTTCCCAAATATCAGCGGATTAACATCAGGCGACAATCGCTATTCCGCTATCACTGATTTGCAAAAGTATAAAAAAAACGAGAAAAACAAAGAAAAAATTACAAAACATCCGCACGCACACATCAACAAGCTGCCGGACAACGACTTACGGAATCCACAGGGTCTCCTCGACACCGTAATGCTCTGTGAGCGTGCGCCCGAGCAGGTAAAAATAATCGGAAAGGCGGTTCAGCCACATCAGCACCGTGGCATCCGTGCCGTATTTTTCATCGGCACGCAGCGCGGCACGCTCGGCACGCCGGCAGACCGTACGGCACACGTGGCACATCGAAACGACGGCGTTGCCGCCCGGGATCGTGAATTTGTCGATCGGTTTGAGCGCGTCCTGCATCGCGTCGATACGGCCTTCGAGCCAGGTGACGGCCTCGGGAGCCAGCGGCGCAACCTTCCCGCACCCTGTTTTCCCGCATGCCAGCAATGCCTCGACGGTCATCAGGCGTGACAGGATGCGGTTCAGGTCATCGACATAGGGCGACAGCGCAGCTTCCGCACGCATGTTGTCTCCGAGCAAGGCCGCAAAGGCCGCCAATTCGTCCACCGTGCCGTAAGCCTCGACCCGTTCGTCGGTCTTGAAGACCCGTTCGCCGCCGACAAGGGAGGTCAACCCCTTATCGCCTTTTTTCGTGTATACTTTCATATCCGGAAGTGTTGTTTCGGCAAATTATTATTGAAAACCAGCAGGTAACCGCGGTTGTCCACCGTCGTCGAACGGTGCGCAGCGACGATTTGCAGGCACATGGCCCGGCGTTCACGCCCGTCGTAGGGGGACATGACCGCTACCGTATTCCCGGCGGCGGCCGCATCGCCGACCAGGGCGAGCGTCTCCGCCCGGGACAGTCCGCGCGTCGCTATGCAGAACTCCGCATCCGCACGATTCAGGCCAAAAGAGGCGTAACCGCAATGGATCGCCAGATTTTGCAGCTGCACGGCGCGGCGTTCGGGCACTCCGGCCGCGAGCAGTTCGCGGAACAACGCCCGGTCGCCGGGAAGCAGCGTATCGCGCATGAACACATTACGCACGACGTCGTATACGAAAGGCGAATGCACGCCGTGCCCACGGAAGAAACGGGCCCGGGAGAGCCTGTTACGCAGCTCAGTGACCCGCCCGTAAAATTTCAAACCGAGTTTATGGCCGCCGATCCCCATAACCGTTATTTTTTCAACAGTCCCGCAAGACGCCCCGTCGAAAAGGCGATCTGGAGGTTATAACCGCCCGTATTCGCATCGAGGTCGAGCACTTCGCCCGCGAAATAGAGCCCCCGAACCTTCAGCGATTCCATGGTATAGGGGTTAACCTCGGCACAGGAAACGCCCCCGGCCGTCACGATGGCGTATTCGAACGGCGCATAGTCCGTGATGGGGAAAGTGAATCCCTTGAGCGTCTTTATAAGGCGGGTTATCTCCTCTTCGGTGAGCTTGCCGACGTAATTCTTGGAATGGATGTCCAGTTCCTGCGCCAGCGGCATCACCAGGGGTTTCGGCACCAGCTTGCGCAGCAGTTCGCCGAAAAATTCCGTGGGTTCCATCCCGGCTGTCTCGCGGGCGATACGCTCGTGCAGGATTTCCTCCGTGAGCGCAGGCTTCAGGTCGACGACCAGTTTCACGCGGCGCCCGTCGATCAGTGCGTCGACCGCATCGCGGCTCATGCGCAGCGCCACGGCACCCTCGATGCCGCGCTCGGAGAAGCCCAGTTCGCCGAACTCCTCGCGCACGGGTTCGCCGTCGATATGGAGCACGGCCCTGATGTTTTTCAGCAACAGGCCGTCGAGGTAACCGATCTGCGGATGCGACGAAACGAGCGGCGTCAGCGAAGGGCGCACAGGCTCGACGGTATGTCCCAGGTCGGCCGCAAAGGTGTAGCCGTCGCCCGTGGAACCCGTGGCGGGATAGGAAACGCCGCCCGTGGCGACGATCACCTGCGGACACTCCTCCTTGCGTTCGAAACCGCGCCTGTTGATATAGCGGACGCCGAAGACCTTGTCGCCCAGGGTCATGATCTCCGTCACGCGCGTATTATAAATGATCTTCACGCCGTTCTCGTAGCAATATTCCAACAGCGCATTGGCGATGTCCCACGCCTTGCCGCTCTTGGGAAAGACGCGCTCGCCGCGTTCGATGTCGAGCTTCACCCCGGCCTTTTCGAAGAAACGGATGGCGGCGCGGTTATTGAACTCGGCAAAAGCCTGTCCGAGAAACTCCGCGTTGGTACGCACCTGCGCGGCGAACTCCTCGGCCGGCCGTGCGTTGGTGACGTTGCAGCGCCCTTTGCCCGTGATACGGACTTTACGGCCCGACTTGTCCATCTTCTCGATCAGCAGCACACGCTTGCCGTCCCGCGCCGCCGTACCTGCGGCCATCATGCCCGCTGCCCCCGCCCCGATGACGATCACGTCGTACGGCCGGATTTCTTTTTCTTCGATTTGTTCCATACGGCTGCAAAGATAGACAATAATTCTTTCTTTCCGGAAAAATTTTTCCTATCTTTGCGGCCGAAAAAAACCGTTCTAAACAGATATGTTGAGCAGAAGATTACTCCGTATAAAGGTCGTCAAAGCACTGTTCGCCCACCTCAAATCGGGCGCCGACAACATGATGGCATCGGAAAAAACGCTGATGGCGTCCGTAGACAAGGCCTACGACCTCTATTTCCAGATCCTGACCCTCCCCGTGGAACTGACGCGCTACGCCGAACAGCGGCAGGAACTGGCCAAACAGAAAAAACTGCCGACATACGAAGATCTCAACCCCAATACCAAGTTCGTAGACAACCAGGTGATCCGCGTCATCGCCAACAGCGATGCCGTGAACGACCATATCGCCGCCCGCAAGCTGGGCTGGGGCCGCCATCCGGAGCTGATCCGTACGCTCTATACACAGCTCTCGGAAAGCGACTATTTCAAGGATTACATGCTGCGCGAGGAGCGCTCGTTCGCCGACGACCGCAAGCTGCTCGAAGATTTCTTCAAGGAGCTGCAGAGCTGCGAGGCACTGGAAACCGAGCTGGAAGAGATGTCGATCCTCTGGAGCGACGACCTGCCTTACATCGTGATGATGATCCTGCGTTCGCTCTCGGGCCTAAAACCGTCGCACACCGAGCTGAAAGTCCCCTCGAAGTTCAAGAGCGACGAAGACCCCGAATTCGTGAAGACGCTTTTCGAAAAATCGCTGGTCAACTACGATGCCTACCAGGATTACATCGAAAAGTTCACCGCCAACTGGGACGTGGAGCGCATCGTGTTCATGGACAACCTGATCATCGGCACGGCCATGGCCGAGCTGACCTCGTTCCCATCGATCCCCGTCAAGGTGACGCTCGACGAGTACATCGAAATCTCGAAATACTACTCGACGCCCGGCAGCAGCACCTTCATCAACGGCGTGCTGGACAAAATCGTAGAATCGCTCACTGCCGACGGCCGCATCATGAAAGCCGGCCGCGGCCTTATCTGAGTCCCGATGCTGCGCGGGTTGTTGTTGCTGGCGCTGGCCGTGACGACCGCGGCATGCGGCACCCGGCAGGCACGCACGGGCGAGACCGGGCGGAAAGGCCGGATTATCGCCGTCACGGACACGATCCTCGACACGGGCGGCACGGATACCGTGCGTTTCGGACGCATGCACTCGGGGGAAGTGGCCGTACTCAGATTCTGGATCGAAAACGGGACAGCACGCCCAATCGCCATCGCCAAATACGGCCGCAGCTGCGGGTGCACGACGCTCGGGTATGACGCACAACCGATTACGCCCGGCGACGCACAGCAGGTATCGCTCACCTTCGACGCGCGGGGCGAACGGGGCTGGCAGTTCAAAACGCTGGACATCGCATTCGCCGGCGGGCGGAAACCCCTGAGGCTGTTCATCGAGGCCGAAGTGGAATAAACATTTGTGTATTCGACAATATTTCGTATATTTGTTCCGTTAACGAAAATAAACACTTAAAACATAACGACGTATGATTAATTTTCTTCAGGTGCCGCCCGTAGAGCCCCAGCCGGGTTTCATGCAGCAGTACAGTTTCATCATTATGATCGGCCTCATGGTGCTGGTTTTATGGCTCTTCATGTGGCGACCCGAATCCAAGCGCCGCAAGCAGATGCAGGCATTCCGCGAAGGCCTGAAAAAAGGTGACAAGGTAATTACCGCCGGCGGCATTTACGGCACGGTGAAAGAGATCAAGGAGACAACCCTGCTGATCGAGGTGGACGGCAACGTCACGCTGCGCATCGACAAGAACATGGTCGTAGCCGACAACAGCGACCTTCAGCGCCAGTAAAAACCGCTTTCAGATATGAAAAAAGCTGCAAATTTTTGCAGCTTTTTTATTTGCAGGTTCAAATTTTTTATTTTACATTTGCATACCTGTCCGGGAAACCCGGGCACAGTCCCAACAACATTGTCGAGGGGGGGGGAATTTCTAAGCGCCTCTTACAGATTACCTCTTTCTCGGCAATGTTTTTTTATGCCCGTATGTCTGCAAACGATCCTGCGGGGATTTTGGCCCAAATCCGCGGCCGGCCGGCAAGGCGTCCCCAGAAAATTCGGGACAAAAAATCCTGAACGCGCAAACAAGGCAGCAGATGCAACCGGTTTTATCGTTATATTTGCATCCGGATTCTTCAACGCATACACATGACCCGACACATATCCTACCCTACCCTCGGCACCTGTTCCCGGCAGATCGACATCGAACTGGAAGACGGCATCATCCGCAATGTGACGTTCACGGGCGGCTGCCACGGCAACACGCAGGGCATAGCGGCACTCGTGCGCGGCATGAAAGCCGCCGACGCGATAGCCCGGCTGGAAGGCATCGACTGCCGCGGCAAGGGCACTTCGTGCCCCGACCAGCTGGCCAAAGCCCTCAGGCAGGCGCTCTGAACCAACGCAGCATCTGTTCGGGAACGGATTTTGCAGACGGAGCATAAGATCAAAACAGAAAAACTATGTATTTCGTATGGTATCTCCTGCTCGGCCTGGCATCCGGATGGATCGCCAACCTCATTGTCAAAGGCAGCGGCTCGGGGCTCATCGTCAACCTCGTCGTAGGGCTGGTAGGCGGCGTGCTCGGCGGCTGGCTCTTTTCGTTCTTCGGGCTGGTTCCGGCAGGCACGCTGGGCAGCCTGGCCACATCGGTCATCGGCGCCGTGGTGCTGCTATGGATTGCCGCGGCCATCTCACACAAGAAAATCCGTTAAACCCGCAACGATTATGGACAACATGAAAAACGGCGGACACGCCGGCACCGCAGAAGCGGAAAATGCGGAGACCATGGATCTCCTGACAGGAATGCTCGATGCCGCAACCCATTGCGGCGACAACGACGGGGACGGCAAGGAGCCGGCACAGCTAGCCGGAGAAACTCCTGGCGAAGAATCCGCGCCAGGGACATGATAACCGCAGGGAAAAACCGACAGTTCTATTCAACGAGCAAAGGGAGCGGACAGTCCGCTCCCTTACCGTACCAGCATACTGGGCAGAAGCAGGGCGAAGGAGGATTCAAGCGAATAATACAACAAACATAATCCCGCATTGATAATCAATGCGGGATTGTTGAGCTGCCAGGACTCGAACCTGGAACGACAGAACCAAAATCTGCTGTGTTACCATTACACCACAGCTCAATCCGTTGCTCGAAAGCGGGACAAAGATAAGCAAAAAATCGTAATTTACAATCGGGAAACGGAAAAATGCCCGACTCTTGCAGGTGTGCAAGAAAGAATTTCATTACTTTTGCACGCATGGAGCCGACAAACCGGACAACGGGCCGGCAGGCGCCCTGCTGAAACTGAACGATTAATACGATAAGATATGATCCTGACAATGATCCTGCTCTTCGTGGTCGGCTACGCCTTCATCGCGCTGGAGCACAAAGTTAAGGTCGACAAATCGGCCATCGCACTGCTGATGTGCGGCGCCATCTGGACGATCTTCAGCCTCTTGGGCCACGACGCGAACATCGGTCACGACATGGTCGACCACCTGGGCGACACGTGCGAGATACTGGTGTTCCTGATCGGCGCCATGACGATCGTCGACCTGATCGACTCGCACGGCGGTTTCAACGTCATCACAGACCACATCAAGACCCGCAACAAGCACAAGCTGATGTGGCTGCTGGCTCTGATCACCTTCTTCATGTCGGCGGCGCTGGACAACATGACCACCACGATCATCATGGTGATGCTCCTGCGGAGGATCATCGCCGACCAGAAGGAGCGCTGGATCTACGCCAGCCTGATCGTCATCGCGGCCAACAGCGGCGGCGCCTGGTCACCGATCGGCGACGTGACGACGATCATGCTGTGGATGCGGGGCAACGTCACCTCGGCAGCGCTGATGGGGACGCTCTTCGTGCCGTGCATCGTCTCGGTCATCATCCCGACGGCAATCGCCACCCGGTATGTCCGCAACGAGGATACGGCCCCGGTGGACGAGAGTACGTTCGAAGCGGAACTGCCCGTGGGCGTGGGCCCGCGCCTGAGCAAATTCATCCTCATCACGGGCGTATTGAGCCTGCTGTTCGTACCGGTATTCAAGGGCATCACGCACCTGCCGCCCTACATGGGCATGATGGTCTCGCTGGGTGTGATGTGGGTTCTGACGGAGATCATCTACGACCGCAAGCGCGGCATCGAGGAGTCGATCAAATGCCGCGTGACGAAGGTGCTCAAGCATATCGACATGCCGACGATCCTCTTCTTCCTGGGAATCCTGATGTCGGTGGCGGCGCTGCAAACCGCAGGCGTGCTGACCGACGTGGCGAACTGGCTCGACAAACAGGTACACGAAGTGTTCACCATAGCGGGTGTCATCGGCATACTGTCGTCGGTGATCGACAACGTGCCGCTGGTCGCCGCCTGCATGGGTATGTACCCCGTGATGGACACGGCGGCGGTGGCCGCGAGCACCGACCCTGCCTACATGCAGTCGTTCGTACAGGACGGCCTGTTCTGGCACCTGCTGACCTACTGCGCCGGGGTGGGCGGAAGCCTGCTGATCATCGGCTCGGCGGCCGGCGTGGTGGCGATGGGGCTCGAAAAGATCAATTTCGGATGGTATTTCAAGAAGATCACCTGGCTGGCCTTCGCAGGCTATGCGTCAGGCATCCTGGTGATCCTGGCCGAACACCTGCTGGTCGGGCTCTGACCGACAGCGGGAAACGGAATAACGGGTGTGGAGGCAATGCTTCCGCGCCCGTTGCGTTTTGCGTAAAACCCCGTCAGCCGGCCGGGTGTCCCCCACCTACGTCAGCGGACTTTGGCCATGAATTTCTCACGATCCACGACGTAGCGGATGTGTACGCCCTCACCGATCATCCCTTCGGCATCGCGGGCGCCGACGTTGAAGATCAGCTTGCGCCCCTCGACACCGGTCAACACGGCCGTGGCGGTGATTTCGGCACCCAACCCCGAAGGCTTGATGTGCGTGACGTTCATCTCCGCCCCTACGGTCGTAGCCCCCGCGGGGAGCGCCGCGGCTACGGCCGTCATGGCGGCATGCTCCATAAGCGCCACCATCGAAGGCGTGGCGAAAACCTCTAGGTCGCCCGACCCCATCGTCGCGGCGGTATTTCCGGCCGTCACCGTCGTCCGGCTCTGGGCCGACAATCCTTTTTCCAGCATAATATCCAATTCGTTTTATACGTTTATCCGATAAATAATTACTTTTGCAGTGGCCATGCAGGCTGCGTACGGAGGAGGGCTCCGGAACCGCCGCCGGGTTTGTCCGCGGCAAAGATAATGCAAACCGGGCTCAAAGGCAAACCCGCGGGCAATGCACAAGGCACGGCCTGCCCCGCGAAAGTCCGCCGTTCGCAAAGATAACGATTTTCACCGAGATGAAAAAGTGGCTCCTGATTCTGGTAATGCTGGCCGCCGTGTCCCCCGGGGTGCGTGCGCAGGGAGGCCGCGGGTTCTGGCATCAGGAATGGGCGGTGGAAAAAGGCGACTCGGTACCGTTGGTACACATCCTGCCGGTCTACGTGTTCAGCCGCCCCGTCGACCTGCGCCGTTACCGCAAGCTGGTCGACGCCGTGAAGAAGGTCTACCCCATCGCCAAGGTCGCGAAAGCCAGGATGGCCGACATGGAAGAGGAATTATGCCGCCTGCCGACCAAAAAGGCGCAAAAGGAGTACATCAGGCAGGTATACCACCAGATCAAGGACGAATATACGCCCGTGCTGAAACACATGACCCGCACGCAGGGCAAGGTGCTGCTCAAGCTGATCGACCGCGAAACCGAATATACGGCCTACGAGGTGCTCAAGGAGTTCCGGGGCGGATTCGTAGCGGGGTTCTGGCAGGGCGTATCGCGGATTTTCGGGCAGAACCTCAAATCGCAGTACGACAAGGACAACGAAGACAAGATGATCGAGCAGATCGTAATTTATTACGAAGCCGGGCTGCTGCGGTAGGCGAACCGGGCTAAACCCGATCCGTTACTCGAACTTGTTGTAAAGGACGACAGGCCGCCCGCGGCGCACGCTCATCGAGGGGAACCAGATGTCGCCGGCCGTGAGCCCGCATTCCCTCACCGCCTCGAGCGAGTACTCCAGACGTCCGAAGTCGGCATCGACGTTGTTGGTGCCGAACGTGAACTTTATTCCGCGCTGCTTGGCCCGGCGGATGATGTCGAAGCTCGGGATACGATAGCGGGCGTTGATCTCCAGGGCGATGCCATAGCGCTCCAGCACATCCAGTACGCGGTCGACGCGCGCGTCAGTCCAATACCTGTCGTAATCGGCCTGCATGTCGTCGGGCAGGTAGGTCGGGTTGGCGTAGATGTCGGCCGGCTCGTTGGTGAGTATCTTCACCGTCTGGTCGACCAGATGATCCATATACTGTTCTTTCGTCACGCCGTCGTAGTGCACCTCCTCGGGCCGGTAGATGCGCGAATTGCGTCCCTTGTGGTCGATGATGGTCATGGCATCCGTGAACAGGTAGTCGAATACACCGAGGGCCTTCTGCGAGAAGGTCGCCGTCCACTTGCGGCCCTCGCCCTGTACGCCACGCAGGAAAGGCATCCGCCTCACTTCGTCGAAATAGGCATAGACCTCCCCGTCGTCGGCCAGCATGCGGCCGATACCGCCTTCCCCGGCATTGGGCGCCACACCGTAATTGATACCGTAGTTCATTGACATGGCGTGCGCCTGTTCCTTGGTCAGGCCGCCCTTCAGGTGTACGTGGTAGTCGATGACGGGAAAATCGCGCTGCTGGAAGCGGATCACGCCGTCGGTGCGTTCGTCCACGGGCGGCAGTGTGTCGGCCTCGTTGCGCGCCTGTGCGCCGAGGCGCTCGATTGCAAGGTTGCGGAACGCGACTTCGCCCTGCACGCCGCGCAGCGCGATCGCGCCGTGCCCCAGCAATTGCCGGGCATGCCCTTCGGTGCGGTAGGGATGTTCGGGTTCCGTATAGCAGACCACTTCGGTAGTGTCGATGCGGACGACGATGTTACGGCCGCGCACAGAAACCTCGAAGCCGAACCACTCGCCGTCCTCGGCCAGCGAGCGGTAAAGGTTGCGCACGGAGGCGAGCGAACCGCTCTTGCGTGTCCCGTCGATGGCGCCGTTGCGGAAAACCACCTCGTAGCCCGACTCGCCGTCGGTGTGGAAGAGCAGCGCCGCCTGGGCACCGGGCTGCGTGAGGGCTTCCCCCGTAAGGCAGAAGTTGCCGTAGTCGCCTGCTGCCAGGAGCGTCCGGCCCGCCGTTACGGCCGGGGACGGGGTGCGGATCTCGCGTTCCCCGTCGTGCCACCGGTCGAGCGGCCGGGCAGCGCCGTTGTTTTCGCAGGCGGTGAACGCGGCAAGGGACAAGAGTGCCGCGGCAATCGTAGTCCCGATACGCGGGACAGGGTTCAAATGGCAAAAAAGATTCCTCATAGCTTGGATTTTGTAATAATGCGGTTCCGGTTCGGACAGGCCGCCCGGCCTATGTGTATGTCAAACTTATCTCAGTCGTTGCTTGCTATCAAATATGCCCATGCAAAAATACACACTTTGTTGGAAAAGTACGGAATGACGCACACCGTTTTATTTCGGACAGCATGAATTTCGGGAATCCCGGCAGCAAATAGGCTCAGAAATTGAACGACAGGCCAACGCCCAGCTCCATGTAGGAACGCCCCGGGCGGTAATCCCCGTAGGCGAACCCGAAATTGTCGGTCAGGTAACGATGGTAGGTGAAATCGCCGTAGAGGTTGAACCGCCAGATGGGGATGATAAGCCGCACCCCGAGGTCATAGGTACAGCTGAAACGGTGCTTGACGAGGAAATTCCCGGAGTAGGGCTCGCGGCTGAGCGGGCCCAGCATCATGCCCGGCGTAAAACCCGTATGCGCTTCGAACTGCTTGGGAATGATCGAAAGCAATGCCGCGGCGACCCACGACCCGGCCTCGCCGTCGCCCGGGAAAACCAGCCCCCGTATACGTTCCGTGCGCCAGGTGAATTGCATCGGGATCGAATAATAGTCGCAGACTTCGTCGTCGAAAAACAGGTTCAGCCCCGTGCGGAAACCTATATTATAATAGTTGTACCGGGCGTAGTCGATGCTGATCGCCTCGAATTCCGGGCCACGGCCGTCCCCCATGAAAAGCTGTGCGCTGTACCGCACCCCGATCTCATTGCCGGACGGCAACCCCTTGGGGGTGCGCCACTGGTTTATATTCTGGGCTGCCCCGCTGACGCAATACAGAAGCGCGAGGAGTGCCGCAAAAACTGGTTTCTTCATAATTTACAGGTTGCTTCTGCCCGCAAAGGTAACAGAATAAGGCCGCCGTCCAAACATTATTGCAGGAAAATGCAGGGCACACGGCCATGCGCCCTGAAAATAGCCACAGCCCTTGCTCTTTGTGAATTATTCGTTATCTTTGTGGGCAAAATTTCGCTGAGCCATGTTTGAAAATTTAACGGATAAACTCGAACGGTCATTCAAAATCCTCAAGGGCGAGGGGCGCATCACCGAGATCAACGTAGCGGAAACGCTCAAGGAGATCCGCCGTGCGCTGATCGACGCCGACGTCAACTACAAGGTCGCAAAATCGTTCACCGACCAGGTGAAGCAGAAGGCGCTGGGACAAGACGTACTCAAGGCGGTGAAGCCCGGGCAGATGATGACCAAGATCGTACGCGACGAGCTGGCCGAACTGATGGGCGGCACGGCCACAGACATCAGGCTGGAGGGCAACCCGGCCGTGATCCTGATCGCGGGTCTGCAAGGCTCGGGTAAGACCACCTTCTCGGGCAAGCTCGCGGCATTCATCAAAAGCAAGAAAGGCCGCCAAGTACTGCTGGTGGCAGGCGACGTATACCGTCCCGCGGCCATCGACCAGCTGAAGGTGCTCGGCGGGCAGATCGGAGTGGAGGTCTACACCGAAGAGGGGAACAAAAACCCGGTGCAGATCGCCGAGAACGCCATCAAATACGCCCGTCAAAACTCGTTCAACGTCGTAATCGTCGATACGGCGGGCCGTCTGGCCGTGGACGAGGCGATGATGCAGGAGATCACGGCCATCAAGGCGGCCGTGAAGCCTTCGGAGACACTCTTCGTAGTGGACGCCATGACGGGCCAGGACGCCGTGAACACGGCCAAGGAGTTCAACGACCGGCTCGACTTCGACGGCGTGGTACTCACCAAGCTCGACGGCGACACCCGCGGCGGCGCCGCGATCTCGATCCGCTCGGTGGTCAGCAAACCGCTGAAATTCATTTCGAGCGGCGAGAAGATGGACGCCCTGCAGGTGTTCCACCCCGAACGTATGGCCGACCGTATTCTCGGCATGGGCGACGTCGTATCGCTGGTGGAGCGTGCGCAGGAGCAGTTCGACGAAGAGGAGGCACGCCGCCTGAAGAAAAAACTGGTCAAGAACCAGTTCAACTTCAACGATTTCATCGGGCAGATCCAGCAGATCAAAAAGATGGGCAACCTGAAAGACCTCGCGGGAATGCTTCCCGGCGTAGGCAAGATGCTCAAGAACGTGGACATCCCGGACGACGTGTTCAAGCAAACCGAGGCGATCGTCTCGTCGATGACCCCGGCCGAGCGCGAGCATCCCGAAATCATCAACGCACGCCGCCGCGAACGCATCGCCAAGGGCAGCGGTACGACGATGGCCGACGTGAACCGCCTGATGAAGCAGTTCGAGGATACCCGCAAGATGATGAAGGCCGTAGCCGGCGGCAACATGAAGATGCCGAACATGCCCGGAAGACGCCGATAACCAACAGATTGCAAGTAAACCACAATCCCTCATTCGGAATGGGGGATTTTTTATGCGGTAGTTTTTAGGGCCCGATACGAATTTTTCATCACTTTTTCATAGCAAAACAGTTAAAAATTATTACCTTAGTACACGCAATACTTCAAATCTCACTTTTTCTAATTTAATCACACCCACATGATGCAATTATCATTTTGGAAAAGATTACTCTGCGCGGCGCTCACCCTCGCGCTGGGAGTAACACTGGCAGCCTGTTCGGACGACGACACGAAGGACGACAAGCTGATCCCTGAAATCGAGGTTACCCAATCGTTGACGTTCGATTGCACGGAAACCCAGACGAAAAACCTCGAAATCGAGCTTAACGGAAAGCTCAACTGGCAGATCAAAGCCGACGCATGGATCGAGCTGTCGCAAACCAGCGGCAAAGGTTCGGCAACAGTAGCCGTAACCGTCCCCGCGAACGCCACTTCGCGTACGGGTACCATCACCGTAACGGCCACCGGTTACATGGGCGCCACCGACACGGGCACGTGCTCCGTAAGGCAGATCAAGGAAGGTGAAACGAATACGAATGTTGCGGAACTCCGCAGGCTCATCATGGCAACCAACCCCACTGCCGATGGAAAAGAACTGACGGACGCGATCAGGGCCATGACGCTGTGCGGTATCGTAGTCTCGGACAAGGGGGGGGGAAATCAGCAGCCCTTCATCGTAATCCTTGCCGACGATACGCAGGATGCCGGTGCCGGCCTCGCGCTCTCGATCAGCCAGTCTAACAACATCTTCGAGCGCGGCGACATCGTCGAAGTATCGCTCAGCGACGCATCGGCACAACTCTTCAGCGGTCTGCTGCAGGTTTCGACCCACAACGAGCCCATGCTCGTAGGGCAGACCGAACCGTTGGCCCCGATCGCCATCACCGCAGACAAAATCGCGGAATACGAATCGCAATACGTAAAGATCGAAAACACGCAGCCCGAAGCGTCGGAATCGGGCACCTGGAACAGCGACTCGAACAAGGGCAATGTTTCCATGGAGACCAAGGACGGAAAGTCCTACAAAATCCGCACCCTGCAAACCGCATCCTATGCACAGGATGCCATCCCGACCGACAAGAGCGGTTCCATCGCAGGTATCGCGGGCATCTACAACGGCACACTGCAAATCCTGCCCTGCAACGGTGACGACATCCAGCTTGCCGAAGCTCGTTTCACGGTACAGGGCAACAAGGCTACGCTGGCCGAAGTGCTCGAAGCCGGCGCCGGCTCGGCATTCGAAGTCGAGGGCGTGAGCGTCATCGCCGCCAACGAGCAGGGAGCACTCTTCCAGCAGGACGGTGCACGCATCTACGCATTCAAGGGCGAAGCCCACGACCTGGCCGTCGGCGACGTGGTCACCGTGTCGGGCAAAACCGAGTCGCGCAACGGCCTGCTACAGTTCGGCAAGGGTTGCAGCTTCACCAAGACCGGCCATCAGGATATAACCCAGCCGCAGCCTGCGGCATTCTCGGCAACAGAAATCGAAGCCTACATGAAAAACCCCGAGGTGAAATACGTGACCTACAAGGGTACCGTACTCGTATCGGGCAGCTACGTCAACGTCGAGATCGACGGCACTTCGGTACAGGGCAGCCTGGATTACATGAGCGACGATTTCAAGGAAAAGTACAACAGCCATAACGTGACCATCACCGGCTGGCTCTTCGGCTCGTACAAGACCTATATGTATACCATCCCCGTGGAGGTCAAGGACGAGGGCGAATTCGAAGAGGAAATTCCCGACGGGGCGATCTTCTACAGCACCTTCGACAAGGAACTTTCCTCGCAGTCTTTCGACACGAGTTCGGGATGGCCGTACCTCGACCAGTTCACGGGCTGGATCAACCACAAGGGTTCGGGCGTAGCGAACGTGGATTACGATTACAAGAGCATGTCGGCCCGTACGAATCAGTCGTCGAAAGGTTCGCTTTCGCTCTACGACGGTTCGGGCAAGAACAACATCTTCTTCTCATCCGTTCCCACCTATTTCACGATCCAGAAGATCGCGGTAACGTCGCAGAACCTCAAGCTCTCGTTCGGCGCACAGCGCTATGCACAGGGCGCCACCAACACGTTCATCAAGTCCGACTTCGTGGTGCGCCTTTCTTCCGACGGGCAGCTCTGGTCGCAGGCGCTCGACTACGATTTCGGCAGCGTAGCGGACGAACCGGGTGAGTGGCGTCTCGCAACGGCAGACTTCACCCTGCCGGCAGGCACCAGCACGCTCTACATCAAGTTCGAAGCCAAGATGGGCAGCGTAAACCGTATCGACGACGTATTGCTGATCCCGGGCAACGGCGGGCAGGTGATCGAGTTCGGTAAGGAAGAGGAGACACCGCTTTCGACGATCGCCCAGGTGCTGGCCGGCCCCATTGACGATGTCTACAAAGTCGAAGGCCAGGTGATCGGCACCCACTCGAAGGGCTTCCTCGTGAAGGACGCCACGGGTACGATCCTCGTATTCAAGAAGAACCACGGCATGACCGTCGGCGACAAAGTCACCGTCGAAGGCGCAACGTCGGAATACGGCGGCATGAAGCAGTTCGGCGAAACGTCGGAACTCACCAAGAACGGCTCGGGAAGCTTCACGCAGCCCACCCCGACGGATTTCGGGGCAGCGCAGTTCGACGCCTATGTCAACAACCCGACGATCCGGTATGTAAAATACGAAGGCAACCTCAGCTCGTACCGCGACCAGATTTATCAGTGGCACTATAATGTCGCCGTGGAGGGTACGAACGTAGTCGGCTCGATCGCCTACCCCAACAGCGACCTGAACATCGAAAATTTCGTCGACCGCAAAGTCATCATCACGGGCTACACCGTCGGTGTTTCGGGGACGGATACCAAATACCTCAATACGCTGACCACGTCGATCGAATTCGCAGAACAGGAGACCATGCCCGACGAGAGCCAGGCCATCACGGTCAAAGAACTCAACGCCAAACTCGCCACGATGAATGCGGGCGATGCGCTGGGCGAACTGATCGCCGTGAAGGGCTATGTGGCGGCCAACAACGAAGGAGGAAACTTCTACCAGCTCATTTCGCTGGTGGACAACACCGGCGAGGCCAATTCGGGCATCATCATCAAGGGCAGCGACTACACGGAAAAAGACCTGCCCGTGGGTACGAAGGTGATCGTCAGCCTCAAATACGCCAAGTACGACATCAACAACGACCTGCCGCAGCTGAGGATGGCGACGATCTTCCCCACCCAGGAGAAGGCGACGATGAATGTCCCCCAGATCACCGTATCGCAGTCCGGGGATTACGTAGGCCAGTATGTGACGGTGAAGAAACTCACTCCGGCGGCAGGGTCGACGACCTGGGTCGTGAACAAGAAGACCACTTCGGTAAACTTCACCGACGACGAGGGACTGCCGATGGTGGCACGTTCGACCAATTACGCCGTATTCGCCGACGAGGCCATCGCAATAAAGAAGGCCGACCTGAGCGGTATCATGGAGATATACAAGGGTGCCTACCAGATCTTCCCCAACAGCATGGAGGACGTTGCAGGCTTCAAAGTCGAGTAACACGGCACAATCCATCCGTTTGTAAGAAAATCCCTGCGGGCAGCAACCCGCGGGGATTTTCCGTTTCCGAGGGGGGGGGCTTGAGGCTGAAACCAGGCGGGAGGGGCTGATTTAAGACGGGTTTCCTGCTTGTGATTGAAAAATAATCGTTACATTTACGGCACACTCAACCCGGAAAACCACATGAAAAAATTATTCCTGCTGTTGCTGGGGATCGCTTCGATCCCGGCCGCCTTCTCCCAGGGCGGGAGCGGCATCGGCTGGGCCGCCGACCTGGAGTACCTGGCCAGCGAACTGCCCGCGAAACATTGCAACCTCTTCGCGAAATACGACAAGGACAAGTTCGAGGCCGCGATCGGTACGATCAAGGCTTCGGCCGGGGAGGCCGGAGATTTTGCTACGGCGCTGAAAACCCAGCAGCTGATTGCCAAGCTGGGCGATTCGCACACCATGCTGTATTTTCACCAGCTGTTAAACCGGCAGGAGATGCTGCCTCTCGGACTGCTCTGGGTTTCAGACGGGCTGTACGTCATACAGACGACCGACGAAAACAAAGAGTTGCTGGGACACCGGCTCACGGCGGTCGGACAAGCACCGGTAGAGACCGTAATCGACAGCCTGAGCACCCTGTTCACGGTCGACAACGAGGCAATGGTAAAATCCATGATTCCCCAATTGTTCCCGTCGCTGCAGCTCCTGGAATATTTCGGGTTCGCACACAACGGACAGGCGGAACTCACGCTGGACGGGGACAAGACCTATACGCTCAAACCGTCCGATCCGCAGCACGGCGGACAGGCCACATTCCAGCCCGACTCCCTGCCCTTTGCGATCGCGGAAAGGAACGTGCTTTTCACGGATCGCTATTTCCCCGAGGAAAAAATATACTATATCCTCTACAACTCCTGCTGGGGGCGTGAAAGCGAGGCGGAGTTCAAGAGCCGCGAGAAAGCCGCGTCGCTGCCGTCGTTCACGGAGTTCGGCCAAAAGGCGTTCGGCATATTGCAGGGCAACCCCGTCGGGAAGATCATTTTCGACATGAGGAACAACGGCGGGGGGAATTCGGCACAGGGGACGGCATTCATCGAAAGGCTGGCCGGGTTCCTGAAACAGCATCCCGGCATAAAAACCTATGTCGTCATCGGGCGAAGCACATTCTCCTCGGCCATCCTGAATACGATGGATTTCAAGCACCTGACCGATGCGGTCGTAGTCGGCGAGCAGACCGCCGGCAAGCCCAACCACTTCGGCGAGGTACGGAGTTTTCAGCTCCCGGGATCGAAGCTGACGGTCGCCTATTCGACCAAATATTTCCGGCGTACGGACGAAGAGGCCAACACGATCACACCCGACGTAAGGATCGAAATGAGTTTTGCGGATTTCACGAAAGGCATCGACCCGGTGTACGAATGGATCAAGGCACAGTAGGCAGTGCAATTTGGTGAGAATACCATCCCGGCTCCCGGCCCGCAACCCGGCGCGGAGGCCACGCACTCCCGGGACAGCGGCATCGCCCCCCCCACTGCGCGGCACACGAAACAATATACGACGAAAAGTCCCCGGTACGCAATCCGGGACGGAGCATCGCACTCCCGGCGCAGAGGTTCCGTCCCCCGATACGAAGGCATAGCCCCCCACCGCACAGCGCACGGACAATATACGACAGGAAAGCCCCCGAGCCCTGCGGGCCGGGGTGCCCCGTATCATCCGGGAGGGAGCTACTCCGCCCAGCCGTTATACCGGACGTTGGCCGGATTCCACTTCTGCTTGGGTGCCGGATTGTCCGCAGGATAGCCCACCGGAATCAGGTTCAGCGGGACGACATCGGCGGGAAGCCCCAGCACGCGCCGCACGGCCTCTACCCGTTCGTCGCGGGGATAAACCCCAGTCCATACGGCTCCCAAACCCAGGGCATGGGCCGCAAGGAGCAGGTTTTCCGAGGCCGCCGAGGCATCCATCACCCACCAGTCGCCGGAAGCCCCCGGATTGCGCGACAAGTCGCCGCAGACGACCACGGCCAGGGGTGCATGGGCGGCCATCTTCGCAAAAGGCAGCGCCCCGGAGAGCTCGCGCAGCAGTTCCCGGTCGTCTACGACGACGAAAGCCCACGGCTGGCGGTTCACGGCCGAGGGCGCGGCCATCGCAGCCCGCAGCAGCAGTTCGACCGTATCGGCGCCGACCGGGCAATCCCGGTAGGCCCGGATGCTCGTCCGGGTCATAATCACATCGAGGGGGCTCAGCTTGCCGGACTCCCCGGCCGGGGTGCGCTCCCCGGCCGACAGCCACCACACCAGCAACGTGGCCAGCACGGCGCCGGCGCAGAAAAAGAGGATTTTCGACCTGTTCATAATTTTTCCGTTATATCGTGTCCCGACAAATATAAAAGAAAAATCGCAAAAAGCGCCGCACGCCGGTGAAACGACCGTATCGGCGGGTAAATTAATCGCCCGGGCGTTTGCAGGGGTCTATTTTTATCGCTACCTTTGTCCGGTGTCTACATTAAGCCGCCCTTTTTCTACCGCATCGCCGACCGGGGAGACGCGCTTGCGCGACGCCGGGTACGACAGCGGAAACGGCGGGCGGCGCCGGAAAGGGAAGATGTAGCGGGATTGTCAATACGGGATGCCGTCGCTTGAGACGGCATAATGTGAGTCCGGCGTATTCCATATTGACAGAAGCCGACGGGAAATTACAGACGCACATACGCCAGGCTCGCTTTAACTATGCACAAATCGGGTTTTGTAAATATCATCGGGAATCCCAACGTCGGCAAATCGACACTCATGAACGCATTGGTCGGCGAAAAGTTGTCGATCATCACGTCGAAGGCGCAGACCACGCGCCACCGGATCATGGGCATCGTCTCGGGCGAGGATTTCCAGATCGTCTATTCCGATACGCCGGGCATTCTGAAACCCAGCTACAAATTACAGGAGTCGATGATGAAATTCGTGACGGGCGCCGTAGCCGACGCCGACGTCATACTCTATGTCACCGACACCGTGGAGCGGGGGGAACGCTCGGCCGGAATCATCGACCGCATCCGCCAGAGCGGCGTCCCGGCCATCGTGGTCATCAACAAGATCGACCTCACGACGCCCGAGGCACTCGAGGCACTGGTCGACAAATGGCAGGGGGAGTTGCCCGAGGCTCGCATCGTACCGGCATCGGCCAAGGAGAATTTCAACATCGAAGGGTTGTTCAAAACCATCCTCGACCTGCTGCCCGAAGGCCCGGCCTTCTATCCGAAGGATACGCTCACGGACAAGACGCTGCGGTTTTTCGCCTCGGAAATCATCCGCGAGAAAATCCTCAGGTTCTATGACAAGGAGATCCCCTACTGCTGCGAAATCGAGATCGAAAGCTACAAGGAGGAGCCGGCGATCGACCGCATCGCCGCAACGATCTATGTCGCCCGCGACTCGCAGAAAGGCATCCTGATCGGGCATAAGGGCGAGAAACTCAAACGGGTCGGGCAGGCCGCGCGCGAGGACATGGAACAGTTCCTCGGCAAGAAGGTTTTCCTGCAACTGTTCGTCAAAGTGAACGACGACTGGCGCAACAACGAACGCCAACTGCGCCGTTTCGGGTACGAATCGGAATAAACCGGAATAATAAACCGCCCGAAAAGGACGTTAATGGGACAAGTGAGTCGGAAATTGAAAAAATACATCTTCGGGATCGTCCTGGGCATCGCGCTGATGTGCGGGATGAAATCGTATGCGCAGTACAACCGGGAATATTTCTTCTGGGTGGGACGTTCGTGCATGATGAACAACGATTACCAGGAGGCCATCCGGACGCTCAACACCCTGCTGCGGTTCGACGAGGATGCCTTCGAAGGCTATTTCCTGCGCGGCATCGCAAAATACAACCTCGACGACCTGCTGGGCGCCGAGGCCGATTTCTCGACCGCCATCCGGCTCAACCCCGTATACACACAAGCCTATACCTACCGTGCGATCACGCGTTCGCGGCTGGGTAATTACGATGACGCCCTGCAGGACTTCCGCGAGGCGATCGACCTGCGCCCGGATCTGCCAGGTCCCTATTACAGCCGCGGCGTGACGCGCCTGCTGAACCAGCAGTTCAAGGAGGCCATCGACGATTTCGACAAGTTCATCCGCCAGGAGAACAAGGTGGCCGACGCCTTCATCTGCCGGGGATTGAGCTACCTCCACCTGAAAGACACCACGCGCGCCTACGAGAATTTCAACACCGCGATACGCACCAACCGCGAGAATCCCAACGGCTACAACCGCCGCGGCGGACTGCACCTCCAGCAGGAACAGTACAAGGAGGCCGAGGCGGATTTCAACAAGGCCATCGAGTGCGATTCGGCCTACCTGCTCTCCTACTTCAACCGCGCGCTGGTCTACAACGCCACCAACCGCCCGATGCAGGCGCTGGCCGATTTCGACAAGGTGATCCAGCTCGATTCGACCAACTCGCTGACCTATTTCAACCGCGCGATGCTGCGCACGCAGATCGGCGACTACAACCGCGCGCTGGAGGATTACGACAAAGTGGCGCTCTACTCGCCCAACAACGTGCTGGTCTACTACAACCGCGCAGGCGTCTACGCCCAGCTGGGCGAGATCGAGCGCGCCGTGGAGGACTACACCTCGGCCATCAAGCTATACCCCGACTTCGCCAACGCCTACATTTACCGCGGCCGGCTGCGCGAACTGCTCCGCGACCCGCAGGGCGCCAAAGAGGACCGCTCGATCGCCCAGCGGAAAATCGCCGAATACCGTTCGCGCCTGAACGACAGCACCTATTCGATCTACGCCGACACCACGCAACGCTTCGACCGCCTGCTGTCGTTCGACAGCAAGTTCGCCGGAGGCAGCTTCGACCGCATCACGGGCCACAACGGCGGACACGAGGAGATGCGCCTGCTGCCGCTGTTCAAGTTCACGCTCATGCGCCCCGACTCGGTTCCCGCAGCCAAACCCTATCACCTGCAACGCGTCGACGACTTCAAGAAGCGCATCGGCAACGAATACCTCACCCTCTCGTGCCGCGAGAGCAACATCGCGCCCGACACGCTGGTGATGCTTGACAAGCAGTATGTGCAGGAGCTCAACGCAAGCAACCCCGCATGGACCGTGCTCTTCGAACGCGCCGTCACGCAGTCGCTCATCAAGCAGTACACCAATTCGGTGAGCACCTATTCGTCGGCCATCGAGTTGAACCCGTCAAACCCGTTCCTCTACCTGAACCGCTCGACGACGCGCGCCGAGATGATCGACTTCATCTCGTCGATCGACAACTCCTACCAGCGGATCACGATCGACTCGGACCCCGCCAACCGACTGAACAACAATTCGAAACGTACGTACAGCTACGACGAGGCGGTGGCCGACCTGAACAAGGCCGTGAAGCTCTTCCCCGACTTCGCCTACGCCTACTACAACCGCGCCAACCTGCTGGCCCTCTCGGGCAGCCTGCCCGAGGCGTTCGAGGACTACACCAAAGCCATCTCACTCAACCCCGCATTCGCCGAGGCCTACTACAACCGCGGCATCATCCAGCTGTTTATGAAAGACACCCGCAAGGGCTGCCTCGACCTCTCGAAAGCCGGCGAACTGGGAATCACCGAAGCCTACGAGGTGCTGAAACGCTACGCATCACTGGATAACTAACTCAACACAAAAAAATATGGCAGAAACTATCCAACGTAAACTCAACGACTCGCCCGCAGCCCGATGGACGGCGTTGTTGCTCATCGCGTCCACGATGTTTTTCGGTTACATGTTCGTCGACCTGATGTCGCCGCTGCAAAGCATGATCGAGGCACAGCGCGGATGGACCCCCGACGTATTCGGCATGTACGGCAGTTCGGAGTTCATACTCAACGTCTTCGGATTTCTGATCCTCGCAGGCATCATCCTCGACAAGATGGGCGTGCGGTTCACCGGCCAACTGTCGGCTTCGCTGATGTTCATCGGCGCCTGTCTGAAATACTACGCCGTGAGCGACTCGTTCGCGGGTTCGGGCATCGAAACGTGGCTCGGCTCGTGGTGGACCTCGTTCCCCGCCTCGGCCAAACTGGCGTCGCTGG
>ENA-OYYC01000111-OYYC01000111.1-human-gut-metagenome-genome-assembly--contig:-NODE-111-length-59740-cov-23.137338_pt1 | contig 59740 bp, 96 predicted proteins | sample MGYA00243242_ERZ653433 | MGnify/ENA primary metagenome ERZ653433 (study PRJEB26926, sample SAMN06165127) | human gut metagenome | biome: ENVO:00009003; feature: ENVO:2100002; material: ENVO:00002003... | reverse complement strand
GAAATATAAACCCATTTTATCATAAATAATTTGGAAAAATCATAGTAGTATGGGAGAATATATCGCATCCTTAAGCAATATGGAATGCGTGGGTAGGGCATTGTCATGGTTTATAATGGATGATGAAAGCATTGCGGATGAATTGTGCCATGGGCATGAGGGGGAGCTCCTGAATGCGTTGGGAATAGCCTTTTCTTTGGTCTCTATGGAAAATTTTATCAGGCTGTCGGATTTAGCCAGGAATATTGTAAATCTGACAGCAAAACAGAAGTTATAGGTAATGATTGTCTCCTGGGGCAAATTGCCACGTTCATGGATGTACTTCACTTGTCCTACGATGAAGTAGTGAATAAAATACCATATCGCAATCTTGTGATAATGCAGAAGGATAAGCTACGGGTATGCTACGGTGAGAGGATGCAGGAAGTCACGGATAGCGATATGTTCAAAAACCGGAAATTTGATGACTGATAGAGGCGTGCCAGTGTTCTGACACAACCTCCTATTTTTCCATAACCTCTTTCAATCTGTACAGCCTGTCAATCGCCGGATTGTAGAACGGGTCCGGATAGTGCTGGTTGATGTCGCAGATGTTGGCGTGGACGTACATGGACGTATCGATGATGTGTTCCGATTCGCTTAATGTCACTTCCTTGGGAAGCGGGGCCGTCAAAGCCCAATGGACGATAGCTTTCACGCTTTCCTCGTCGTATGAGTATTTACTTTCCTGTGCCATGGTTTGGTATTTTTGCAGCAAAGGTAATGATTATACCGAATACTTTTCTCCTCAACTCGTGTAGAATAAGAAAAAAATCGCTATCTTTGTGAAAAAGAAAATGTTAACAAAAATGGTTGCACTACTTTGTATATTATTATTCATCCTGGCAATTACCGGGATAATATGCCTGATAGGTAAGATAAATGGATGGCATTCACCAATAGCAGACAAGATGTGAGGCTGCCTGGCTATTTTTGTGAAAAAGAAAAGGTTATATGGAATACTTATTCGTTGATATATTCATTCTCGCCATAATTCTCTTATTTGGATATGCCGGAAGAGAAGGGTCTAACCCAACAAATCCAGCAGAAACTTTTTGGGACCACAAATATGAAGAATTCAAGAAAAGGATGATTGACGATTTAGAGAAGGAGAGAGATATCACCCCTGATTAGGAATCTCCTCTTGGGGTTGTACGACTTCCATCTCTTTCTTTTTCTTTTCCTCTTCTTCTTTCTTCCTTGCTTCTTCCTTTTCTTTCTCTTTATCCTCTTCAAGATTTTTAATGTCTTTGCACGAAACAATGAATGAGCAAATTTCTTCAAGTCTGTCATCGTCAATTAGTGATAACGCCTTAATATATTCTTGATTTCTGCTGGTATCAATATAATGTTCATATTTACCTGCTATTTTCATATATTTATAAAGTTGTTCAATACAATCTTTTGCAGATATATGACCTTGGCTTTTGCTGTCTTCTACCAAAGCATTTAACGCTCCTTGAATGTGACCTCTAAAACTTTCAACATGATGAACAATTTCGCTTTCTAATAAATAATATGAACGAACTGCCACACGCATATCATTTTCAGCCCTTCTAATATCCTTTTTTAGCTCTCTTGACAATTCATTAATACCTTCTTTCACTTTATTCTCATACCACAAAAAATTTATAGCTTGTGTAATAGCAAAAACCGCAACGGGAATTGATATTATACTTGCAAGTAAAGCAACAGCATCAAACTCCATTGGTTCGCATCTTACAAATGCAGTAATACTCAATACAGAAGCTATGATAGACATGCAGAATGTACAATAAACTTTTTGCCTTAAGCTCAAATAGATTTTCTTTTTCATAATATCAGTTTTTAAATGGCGAATCCTCTATAAAGAAGTGTCCCCACCGGCATAGATACCGGAACCCGACTGACTACGGGTTACACTCCTTCATAGAGGATTCATGTTGCTTCTATTGTTTCGGGGACTGCAAATTTAATCAGTTCCCGATAAAAACAAAAGCTATGTCCTATTTAAAGGGTTTGGCTCGTCAAACTTCATGGCACATTTACCAGAGGTCCTTGCTCTATTATGTGCGTAAGATATGCTTTTCCCAAGATATATCAAGTGATACACATCATTGCTGTTGGCAGGGACCTTTACTGATACCGCTCCTTTATAAAGTTCTTGGAAAAAGGCTTCCCTTTTTGACAAATAATCGGATTGTGACGTTCCGGTTATTGTAAATGCTAGGGTCACTTCTCTTGAAGCAACTTTGGCATTGTCTGTCACCACTCTTTTCCCGTGTTCAAGACGGCTTTCGTTTTCTATATATTCTTTCATCGTGCAGGGAGCGCACAATGCTGTTAGAAATCCGTCATCCATTCTTACGCCCCATGTGACATAAGCATCCTTGTTGTTAATTAATAACTTCGCTTCCATAGCCTATAATTTTGATGTATTTTTCTTCACTTCCGCAATATCCTTCTGCATTTGCTGTACGGGTTTCACAATCGCTCCCGTATTCTCTGAAATTTGCACAAGCTCAAGATAAGAGTTGGCTATTATGTCACGCGTCTCACTCGCGATGTCTCTTATATTCGAACTTGTGGAAGATATGGTGTCAATTCTCGTATTAAGAATGCTCAAGGATTGGGATTGTGCTATATTCTGGTTCTTTATCTCCTCACCGGCAATTTGCAAGGCGGTAAAACGTCCGTTAAGTTCCTCTCCGGTGTCTTGGGACATGGACTGGAATCCTTTACTGCTTGCAGACTGCTGGGTGGCTTCTCCGGTCCATCCGAATATCTCGGCCAGCTTGTCACGTTCAGCAACTGCAGCATCCACTATTTCCTCGTACTGTTTACGAAGCTCCTCCATATCTCCTTTGGTTATTCCCTCTTTGTCTTTCCCTGCTTCTGCAAAGGAGTCATACCAGTCCTGCAGCTCTTTGGAAAACTTTTCCCCCACCATGTTAGTAAGGATGGCGCGCTGCATATACTCGCTGAAATCCTCAGCAAAGTCTTTGGCGGAGCTGTCCATATCCATAAGGGTATCCACGAAACTGTCAAAAACACTGTCAAAGGTTGTTTGGGTGAGCTGCTCTTTTACCTGGTTCTGTATTTCCTCTATCTTGGCCTCCCCTTCAATGATACTGTCCAGATATTCCCGTACATCATCGTCCATGTCTGCCCAGAATGTTGGAGCATCGGATTTGAGTTTCTCCAATTGCTCAACGGTAAGGTCAAATAGTCCGGTCATTCTTCCGGTCCCGATAAACTCTTTGGCGGCATTGACTGACATGTCGAGTGCGTTGGCGATGTCCTGCCAGTCGCTTGAAGAGGTGTTCTTTGCCATGCGCTTACCAATTGAATGGGAACCGACAGACGCACCGGAATTGAGCCGTTCCTTTCCCAGTGTTCTGTATGCCTCTATCTGTTTTTCTACGAGGTCAATGGCTTCCTGCCCCACCTTGTCGGCTTCAACGCCGTAGGACATATCAATATATTCCCTTTTCTTGTCTATCAGTTCATCCCATATCTCATTTAGCTTGTTGTATTCCTCGACCATCTCGTTGTAACGGGAATAATCAGCACCGAACATCCCGTCTAACGCAGATACTACAGTGGAAATTCCAGAAACCGCACTCATGGCACCACCCACAATGTCACCACTCATAATCTGACCGACACCGGCGGCTGTTTGTCCAAGCCCCCCCAAAGCTTCTATCGCTCCGGTAATCTTTGAATCATCAATACCAAATATGTTTGCAATGTCCGTTCCGAACTCATTCAATGCAGGAGTGAACGAAATGATAGAATTACCTATGTCGGTAATGCCCTGACCAAGTTTTTTTGAATCGTTTCCGGCATCCTTTATTGCTTTGACACCCTTATCCAAATCAGAGACGAAAGCCTGCCACGGTGATTTTCCTTTAAGTTCATCCTTTAACCCTTTGATTGCGTCTGTAACATCCTTGATGGATATTTCCCCTTTTTCTATCTTTTCAATGTCCTTATCAGTGAATCCGAGTGCTTTCAATTCGTCAAGTGTAACATTCGTTCCGTCACTTTCCTTTGTACCAGACATGTACTTGACAAGTGTTTCATACTTATCAATGATGGACTGAATAGCGGAAACCGATTTGTTGCTCGCATCCTCGAACAAATCAGCCATTGCACGGGTTGTCTTGCCGTACTGTTCATCGAGGTTATTAAGCTGTTGCCGTTTTTCCTCTTCAAGCATACCCTCGTCACCAGCATTCGACGCTTCCTTTATTGCTTGGTCGTATTTATCTATGATGGCTTTCCTTTTCTGCTGGTAGTTACCGAATTTTACAAGATACTCATTCCATGAGGCCTCCTGCTCACGTATTTCGTCACTATATTGTCGTTTTCGCGTATTTCCTATTATGGAATCAAAAATAGATGTATCAACGGAAATTGAAGATGAAGAGAAAGACTTCTTCACATATCCCTTTGTCTGTTTGGCTTTCAATTCCTCCTGGGCATCGAATATCTCCTTCTGACCTTGTATATAGGCACGTATATAGTCCTCCTTCTGGCGCTCTAAGGCTTGTATCTCCTTCTTGTTGTTCAGTTCACGTTGCGCCTGCTCCTTCTCGTAGCCATCCTGCAAGCTGTCAATGCGCGACTGTTCCAATTGGTTATCCAAGTCCTGCTGCTGGCGTTGGCGCTCAATGGCGTACTTCGTTTCCAGAGAAAGAATTTTTTCATTCTTGGAACGAATATCTTCTTGCTGTTTTATTAGTTTCTCATCCGTATCTTCTTGCTTAGAAGTGGAATCATAAGCCTTAAGTTCTCTTTCAGCTTCCTTAATTTCATTTACAGCTTTTACATAAGTCTCTATTACGGCTTCATCCACTTCCAAAGAAGAGAAGTCTGCACCTTTCTTAAAAGCATCATCCAGCGTCCTTTTCACATCAGATTTGATTTCTTTCAATACGCTTTCTGCCCGTTGCTTTTGTTGCGTCCAGTATTCGTATGTTCCCTGTTGGGGTTGGGGGAAAAGGTCAAGTGTATTTATGTGGTTGGAAATAGCCACTAAATTATCGTCGTATGTCTTAACGTTCTTGACGATGTCATCGTATATTTTTTGTTGCTTTTCCAGATTCTTATTAGCGGCTGAAAGATTATCGTTGGCTACGGATACGCGATTCCCGGAACCATACAATCCCTGCCGTCGTGCCTGCAGGGCGGCTTCCTGCTCCTTTTCGGCAAGCTCCACTTGCGCCTCTGCTTTCATCAAGGTAGCTTTCTGGACCAACCGCTTCATTTCCTCCTTCTCCTTTTTCACGGACAAGTCTGCCATTTTATCTGCATAGTTTCGTGCTACCGCATTAGCATATATTTCCTTGCTTAATGTCCTATAAGCCGATTCCAGATTTCCCAAATTCACTTTTTCGTTTTCAAGAATATTGGCATACTGCGGATATTTGTGCAACCACTCATTTATAGCCGCAGTTCTCTCTTTGGCAGATAAGGAGACATTTTTTAGTTTATTATACAATATATCCAGTTCCACCCGTTCTTTGGCAATACTCTTCACAGCTTCTTTGCGAGCAAGTGCCATTTCCTGCTCTGCTGTCAATAAATCCAATAAAGCACTCTTTGCGCTAAATAGCCCTCCTATATAGTCGAATATCTCCTTTCCATAAGCGGTAAGTAAAGTGATACCGACTACCAAGGCTGTATTCCATGAGAATATGCCTGCAGCCAACTGTTTCCATACGGGAGCCACCTTCTGTATATCCTTATTCCCCTTACTAAGTTCTGCCAGATACGCTGCATATTCTTTTCGCGCTTTCTGGACTTCATCAAAGAAAATAGGCAAGTTGTTACTTATTGCAAGGAAGAACATGTTTATTCCCATTGTAGCGGACGGAAGTTCTTTTGCAATCTGTTGTATTGACATGCCCAGACCGTTAAATGCGGAAGAATAGTTACCTACATTCCTTTGAAAGCGTCCCGTGGCTTGTTCTGCAGCATTAAGCTCTGTTTGAACTGCCTTTATTTGCGTAAGAAGGTCTTTCCCGACTCCACCATTGCGATTGGCTCTACCGATATTGTCATACGTGATAATAAGTTGATTCAGCTGCTTGCGAAGGGAAGTTATGCTGCCTTCTTCAGATTCGCTTTGTATAATCTGCTCTTTCTGTGCTTTTATGGTTCTCCGGATAGCTTCTTCCTCTTTCTTTCGCACAGCCACTTGATATTCTACTTGTCGTAGGATACCATACCCCTTTTCCCCAGTCTTTTCCTCGTCAGTAAGCCCTTTGAAATTGTTTTTTAGCTTTTTTATTTCAGCATCGGCTTCTTTTACAGCTTTTGTATTGGCAACAATCCATTGATTGGTAGACTGCAACCCCTTGGTTTCCTCATGTACCTTTTTGATGGTTTCTTCGGAGCCTATCACATCGTCATACGCTTTTTTAAGCTGAGAATACTTGCTTTGGTATTCTCTAAGGCTTTTCATAGCCTTTTGGAGTTGGGCTTCGAGTTTCTTGACAGCCTTGTCGCTGTTAGGGACACCTGCCACCTCTATAAGAGATTTTTTTAATCTGTCAATCTCTTCTCTTAGAGCTACAATATTTTCAATCGTATTCTCAAGATTTGCTTCAACTTTTAATCCAGCCATATTATTTCTTTTTTAAAATGTTTCTTAATTCTTTCTTTAAGTTTATTTCGCCACTATCCATCACATCATACCCTTTGCTCTGAACAAAACTGGCATATTCCATTCCATCAGCAAGTACAATACCATCTTTGGGATGTTTCCCGTAAATAAGGAGATTTTCAGTCTTCTCTTTAGCTTTTCCATGTGAGCCATCTGCAGGCACATACAAATCTATAATGGTGCCATCGCGATAAACAGCAGAGCCGGGAGCATTTCTAAGGTTCCAAGTGTGATTCTGGTATGTTTTCCTGCTACTGATATTCCTTGTTTTCTGAAGGTCTACAGACTTGTGAGAAGCGTCAATCAATGCTTTGTTAAGCTCCTGATTTACTTCTTCCACAAACTCGTCCAGCCCGGATATATCTCCTTTTATTTTCATATCAAATAATTGTTGCTAACGTGTTAACCTATGGATTTTCTGTGCTTTGCTTTCAAAATGCGATTTGAGTACGTATTTAAATTACCAGTCTTTGTTTTTATAAAGAGAAAGAGCAAATCCTAATGAAGAGATTACGATGTAAGAAATGCACTTGGAGAATTTCTTTTTGAGTATTGCTTTATTTCTCCCATAATATAATTCAACATATTATCAGCATCTGTCTCTGTTTTGTATATAGTAGAAGCCTTGCGAATAACCTGAACATCTAATTCACTCAAACGAAACCATTCTCCGTCAAATCTTTGCTTTTCAAATATATTATGCAGTTTTGATTCAATGTCAAAACATATTTCTATATCACAATTTATTAAAGGATTATGGGGTCTCATACTATTCATTCTCTTGTCTATGTTATGAGACCTTCCAATTTTTCTTAGACCATTCAATTCGTTTGTGATATATGTATGAAATATAGTTTTACTTTTTCTTTGTGAGGAATAATTAGGTTTAGGCGGTTCTTGAATATGGTTTATCACGTCTCCAATAAATCCTCTCTTTTCTCTCCATTCATCAGTCATGCACAGTGTAAACGCACTTATATCAAATTCTTTTGCGATATACAATACAAAATCAACAAACACAAAATATGGCATATAAATGATACCATTTTCTTTGACTATAAATTCCTTAAATATACTTTGTTCAATATATTCATCTATATCTGAATCGCAATCAGAATTCCCGTTAATACTATGCAAATAACTATTTGCGTCAAAATATCCATCACTTGTGCGCTGTACCACTGAAAAATTATCAATATATCGCACCATTTCTTGATTTGTTTTCATACATTTGCAGTATTAAACGTTATTATTATCCCCGTCAGCGGCTCAGTCACTTCCGCTTTCGGGGATTTTAATTTGACTGAATTTGTAGCAGGTGGGGAATCGAACCCCGTTACGCCATTACTCGCTCCTGCTGTCCCATACCATCCGCTGATAGTATAAAAAAGGAGTATTGAATTTGAATGCTTAATATAGCTGCCAACATTCAATCCAAGACTCCCCAATATCTTCACTCCATTACCGGCAGCTATAGGTAAATGACAATTTCGTTTCTTTCTAGCGAAGTTACATATATGCAAATTTTCGACCTAAAAAATGGATTAGCAATAACGAACCTTTTGGGAAAGGTTTGTTATTTCCTAAAATGAATGCGACCTACCCATAATGGGCAAGCCGCATTTTGTCGTGTGAAGGGAACCCGGCAACCGTATTGCTGCCGGGGCGTCATACATGAGCGTTGGTCGAAACCTCAACGCACTCTCATGCTTCTTTACGTGGCAATCTTTTCACATAATTTCTTGTACACCCGTGTTCTTTCAAATCGGTTCAACACTTTGGCGTTTTTCGCTCCGAACACTATATCTCCGTTTGCGTGGTGATATATGGTAATGCTTCCTCCCACGGTCTTGTGGGTATATACCTTCATGGAAGGGGTTTTTATCATCAGTTTCATAAATTTGCGTATTAGGTGTTTTAATCGTTGTAGAAGAATCTTTCTCCCGGCTTTCTGAACAGTCTATATCCTAAGTATAGGCTGACGAATATTATTATTAGTTCTATCATAATTTGGGGTATAGTTGTGGCTCTCCGAGTGTTACTCGGATAAACAAATTACTGATAATATTATACTTAGGCTGCTACTCGGGAACTGTATAGTTCAATTATGAACTTCTTTCCTGCCTCCGTCCAGTACATGTGCTGTTTGGTCTTGATATTCCCAAGACTATCAGTGTATGCATGAGGTTTGTGCACAGTAAAGCCTTTGTCCCTATACTTGGAATAGAGATAGTACACTTCGCTTTCCTTGTACTGTATTCCCCATTGGCAAAGGAATTTGTTTAGCTTGATATCGGATATTCCTAAACATGCCGCTATCATGTTGATAGTAAGATAGCCTTTGGAGGAAAGAACTTTGTCGCAGTATTCGACTTTTGGTGCGGATTGGCGTAGCTGTTCTTCTTGCAAGGCGTTCTGTTGTTCAAGACGCTTGTTCTCGGCTTGCAGGTTCTCTACTCGTTTCTGCAAAATCTGTTGGGAGCGCATAAGGATATAATCATCATCCTTTAGCAATGCTTCCCGTCTGTTGAACTCATTGATGAACCTTTCTTTGAACTCTCCGGCTTTTGCGCCTGTGTAGCCCATGACAAGGAAAGAAAAGCCGTCCTTGGTCATTTCATAGTAGTGGTAAACTTGACCGTTCTGTGGGTGAGTGTAGGGGGTATAGCCAAAATTGGCGACCCTAAAAGATTCTGAACATGAGAGGTTTTCAATATCTCTCATTACCTTACTATGTTCTTTACCGAACACTTCCGCAACGAGTAATGAAGTAGTAACATCGTTGCCGTTACTGTTTTGAAATACTAATTCTGCCATAATCTGTGAACACTTTAAGATTATAAGAAATTATATGTGGCAACTTTATCAAAAAGAAAGCGGTTGCACTTTACGCTGTTCACAGATGGCGCATTCACTACGAGAGCAAATACTATAATCTTACGTAAAGGCAACCGCCTATATCTGAAATAAGGGCATAAAAAAAGCCCATAAATGAAATGAGCAACTTAACCGCTTGCTAACGTAACGAATGCAATCGTCATCTGTGAACGACGCAAAGATAAATTTTTTCTTTGAAAAATACAAGAAAAACAAACTTTTTTGCATGTAGAGTAAAGATACATGTGGATTTATTTGGATTTATGAACGGTTGTCCGTTATTTTGTCATTATTGTATAACATAAAACATGCAAAGTTATGGAAGGAATCACATTATTCGTATCTATCGTAATCATCGTGTTCGGAATATTGCAAATTATTCTATTTTTCAAGCTATGGGAGATGACTAATGATGTGAAGAAGATAAGAAAAGCAATTTCTCCGAATAAATCAGAAGATTCAATCAATATTAATGAGACATCCGTACCCCCTTCTGATATAGAAATTATTGATAATTTCGGTTCAATAACCAAACAAAAACCTACAATGTAGCATCAGTTCTAATTATACCGTAAACGATGAATTGATGTCCAAGCAATTCTGTTTGTTTTAGGACTTGAATTGGTTGATTTAGCATAATAATAAAAAATGCGCCTACTACGAGCTGCTAAATCAACCATAGGGTTTATTTCGGAGACGTTTCCGTACCTCCACTCGGTAGGCGCAATATCTTAAACGATACTACTACAATATGTGTTGGCAAAAAATAACTCCCAATGGAAGCCATAGGAGTTTGCCACCCCTATAATTGATTTAGCATTGCAAAGGAAAGCAATTCTTTTGTAATGGGGAAATTTTACGGTGTGTTTTTTAGCATAAAAACGTACCGTAACAATAACCGTGGCTTTCTTATTACTATAAACCATTTATAAAGTTTTCTGCAAATTCACGTTCTAATCCAGTGTACTGCATATACTCTTTTATAGCTTGCTCTACAAACCCTTTCTTTTTTAATACCTCCCATTTGTGCAAATGCAGTTTAAAATCATTGCTGTTTTCATCTATAACTGGAAGCTCCTTTTTTATTTCTTCTTTATGGACTTTTTCTGTTCTTTCTTCTTTCTTACCTTCTTGTGATGATATTTTCGTTTCTAACCGACTATCTACCTTATTAGAGTTTAATTTTTGCATTTCCCCTACAACTCTATTGATAGCCGATATTAGTTTTTCGCTTCTATCATCATACATCTTTCTTAATTCATTGACATTATTAGTCATTCCCCAAACTTTAAAGAATAAAATTATCTGTAATACCCCAAATACGATAATAACAATTGATAAAATTTCTGCCATAATATTAGTTCTTAAATTATTAATATACTTATTGTCTTACATGATCGCTGCATCCCGATATTATCAATGATGCAATGGCTATTAATATTCTCTTCATACACATCATCCTTAAAGCAGCAAGGCTATTTGTAGATGTTTTATACAAAAAACCGCCAATACTCATGGCGGCTTAGTTAGTGTAATCAAGTTTTTAAACCCAGTGTAATCACGCTTATCGCGCATTTATCTGTTAATGCTCATGGATAAACCCATGAATTTTTATGTTAATTGTTTACTTGGCATTCTGTGCCTCTTTCTTGTCTTGATGGTTAAAATAGATAAGCCCTACAATAGCGACTATCGATACAAAAACTGAAACTGCAATTGCTCCCATAATCAAACCTCCTTTTCTTCTTTCTTATTTCTAACAAGTAACAACCCGGCAAAAAGTGTCAAGGCTGTTGCAATAATAACTGAAATGATAACCCATATATTCCCCATGTCTCCAAAAGCCGAAGACAACAGCAAAGCTGTAGCCATATACTTGGCTATATCCATCAGCCATTTTCCTAATTCCTTTTTCATACTGCAAATATAAACTTTAGTTTCCAAACGGCAAATGAAATGCGGAAACAAAACTTCTACATAGTGTTTTATAACATATGCTGCAAATTTGGTAAATAAAATAGTTTATATATTAAAAGAAGCAATTAATTTTGCAGCACAATTTTTAACTAAAACGTTTATAGATATGAAAAAGATTTTGTTTGTAATGGCAATCTTGCCATTTTTTATTGCTTCTTGTTCCAGTGATGATGATGGAGATAATGCTGAAGGATTGGAATTTGTACAAATCCAAGTAACAAGTGAAGATACGCCTACCCCTAACGGCAATGTGTATTTGTTCAAAGTTAGTGGTCATGAAATAGAGGATGATAATCCTTTGTTTTGGAATTGGGGGAAAATGGCATATATTCCCACTCTAAGTTACAAAAGCAATGGAGAGAGCAAATCTATGTTGCCAATATCTGAATATGGGAAAGAAAGTAAAGGGGACTTGTTAATGAACAATGATAAAGGATGCTCTTTGGAAACATTCTATTGGAATGATTTGTCTTCTTTATATGGCACTCCTAAAGCCGGAGATGAATATTTGGTTTTTGTGGCTTTAAGGAATGGGACTTATGCAAAGGCTTCAAAAAGGTTTGTTCTCACCAAGAATAGCATTATAAGGGTAAAACTCCCTTCTTGTACTGATGAAGCAAAATTTGTGAATGCCAATTGGTCAATATCTGATTATAAATAATAAATTCAGCCCCGTTCCTATGGTTCGGGGCATTTTTTATACAAAGAAAAATCGGAAAATAGTTTGTTTGTGTCGTACATTGCATTATCTTTGTGATACAATATAATACATTGATAATATGGAAGCAGTAGTAAGAAAACAAACCTCGTTCCGTCTGCGTGAGGACTTGTTACAAGTCTTGCAGGAACATGCAAGGAAGGCGAACAGAAGCCTGAACAACTTCGTGGAAAGCACTCTGATGGACGCGGTCTATTCAGAGCCGAATGGAGAAACGGTTGCGGCTATAAAAGAAGCACGCGAGGCAAAGAATAAGGAAACATTTGATAGTGTGGAAAGCTTGATGGAGGAATTGATGAAGTGAAAAAGAAACTGCACCCGACGAGCCAATTCAAAAGGGACTTTAAGCGTATTCGGAAATTTCCCCAAAAGGTGGTGGCTTTTGAAAGAATAGCCAATCTGCTTATCAATGACCTACCAATCCCCAAAGAACATAAGCCTCATTTGTTGAAGGGACAGTATAAAGGTTGTATGGAGTGTCATATTGAGGATGATTTTCTTCTTATATGGATTGATGGGGAAATAATAGACTTGCTTAGAATCGGAAGTCATTCCGAATTGTTCTGAACAGAGCTATGTTAAGAGATGATTTTATGTACTATTAACAAGTAAACAGGATGGATATAGGGAATCTCTTCAAAATTGATTATTGGTGGAAGTTAGTTCTGCTTGGCGGCATCTTATTGTCTGCTTCTTCTATGATGTTTGATATACAGTTTATAGAAAGAAGATATGTGTTAGGATTAGGATTGGGAATGTTTCTTATTGGTTTGGGGTTTTGGATGGCTAAAAAGGTTATGCATCAAAAAGATTTTGGAGGGTATTATTATTGGGAAATATTTGAGCATAATTGGGTTACAAAACTAATTATCGGAAGTGGAATTGTCATATCTATATACTTCCTTATAAGAATACTTATAATATTAATGATATAATTATAAGTAAGTTTTCTTCTAAGATTTTAGCCCCAATTTGGGGCATTTTTGTACACTAAAAAAGGCAGTGAACACTAAATTCCACTGCCTTCATATTGCCTCCGAAGAGGGCTTGCGTAAACAAATGCCAAATTTAAAGTTGCACCGCCAACATTTCTCTCCCTGCCCTATGTATGGCTTCCTCTATTCGTGATTTCTGTGATTCGGAAGCAAAGGCTATGCGTTGTTTGTACTGGCGCATCAAAGACGGATTGATACCTGCATACTTCGCGAAAGTAGATACGCTTATAAACTTGAAATTATCAAAGAATGAAGCTATATCATACTTGTAATCAAACTCTATATCCTTCAATGCTTCTGGCACCTCATTGCCTTGCTCTTTAAGCATGGCGACATAATCATCAATACATTCATGTAATGAACGTTTCGCTTCATCAACGCTTTTGCCTTGACCGTTCAAACTGAAACCGTCAAATTCGGGGACATAAACACTGATTGTCTTGTCATCCCACATTTCAACAATGGCAGTAACTTTCATATTTCTTGTTATTTAGAGTTTAGGGTAAACAAATGTGCGGGTCATTTAAGACCCGCATCTTTCATCATGCTGTTCAGAGTGCCGCCTTTTATTTCTTGAGAGCCATGCCTGCCCACACGGAAATACTTCCCGGTTTTAGGGCTGTACCACACATCGTGTTCTTTGCCGTGGCTCACAAAATGGCAGCCTATCTTTGCAGCCTTCTTCAAGAACTCTGTTGTTTTCATGAATCAAAGAGCATTTGTTTACGGTGCAAATATAACATATTTGTTATAAACATGCAAGGATTGGTGCCCCAAAAAATTATTATTCTTGTATTGGAATAGGCATTTTCTGTGCTTAAAACAAGAAATAACGAACCTTTTATAAAAGGTTCGTTCTGGAAGTCCTGAAAATTAGGGCTTCTTTTTTTTATCTCCGAAATTTGTGTTCATGGATATAAAGGACGTAAAAGGAGACATAATATATTCAACCTCTGTCAACGGGGGAAGCAAGCGGAAATATACGCTGATGGGCGAAGACTATATGACACTCGTTTTCAGCGTCAATTCTCCCATCACCTTCCATCTGGGTGATTATGTGGAGGATTCACGTTTCGGTCTGTTCGAACTTGTAAGCCTTTACAATCCTATTTACAACACTGCTACTGGCGCATATGACTATGAGCTTCGACTTGACGCATATTACTGGAAATGGAAGAACAAGGTATTCAAGTTTACCCCGGAAGTAGGGGGGCAGGAGGCATCATGGAACCTGACCGCCACTCTTGATGTACATATGGGCATTTTCCTGCGTAATCTTGCCGCTTTGGGATATACATACAAGGGAGAGGCTTTTGAGTTCTCCATAGCCCCTACAGTAGAGAAATCCGCGAAGCTTGTAAGTTACGACAACACTAATATGATAGACGCCCTTTCTGCTATGGCAGAAACCTGGGATTGCGAATGGTGGGTAACTGACAAGACCATCAACTTCGGAAGATGTGAATACGGCACTCCGGTTGACTTTGAGATAGGGGACAATGTGGTGGAGATGACAAGCTCTGAGAGCAAGAGTACATACGCTACCCGTATCTATGCTTTCGGCTCTACCCGTAACATTCCGTCAAACTATCGTCCAGTGGATGAAAGCATCGTGGTTAATGGAGTTGTACAAAAGCGTCTCATGCTTCCCGAAGGAACTCCGTACATAGACGCATATCCTGACATGTCTACTGAGGAAGCTGTAGAGCAGGTGGTTGTGTTTGACGATATATATCCTCGTACTGACGGTCATATATCAAAGGTCATCACCTATACAGACACAGTGAATAATGAGGATGGAACTCAGACCACCGAAACTTTCTACCAATTTACCGATACCGGAATAACATTTTCAAAGGACTACATTCTTGAGGGTGAGGAATTGCATATAATCTTCCAGTCCGGCTCTTTGAACGGTATGGATTTCGGTGTGACTTTTAATCCGATGGGAGACCCGGAAAAGAATGAGGACGGTTCATGGAATCCGAAAGCCCAGCTTTGGGGGATTGTCGCTAATGAGGATTATGGTCGCAAATTACCTGATGATGTCTTAAAACCCAAAGAGGGGGATACTTATATATTATATGGGTGGGACAGCTCCAAAATTGCGGATTTGGGGCTTGTGTCGGCCGCGGAACAAGAGCTTAAGGATAAGGCTGAAGAGTACGTTGCCAAGTCCAGGATAGACCCCAATACATATTCCTGCACAATGATGTCGGACTATATGTATGGGCTGGATGAGGGAGGCAATCAGAACCCGGATTATGCAAAGCATTTTGATGTAGGAGATAAGGTTAATTTAGTCAATTCCGCATTCTTTGAAAGCGGAAACCGTCAGTCCAGAATCATAGGATACGAATGCAATCTTGATAAGCCGTATGACAGCCCGGTATATACGGTAGGCGAAACGGCGTCCTACTCTCGGATAGGGGAACTGGAAGAGCAAATAGAGAATATTACCTTGAAGGGACAGACATACACCGGTGGAGGTGGAAGTGGCATATATGTTATCGGAACGAATGACACTACATCCCCTACAAACAGAAATGTGTATTCGGCTTTGCGTGTTCTGCAATCATTCCTCAGCAAGACCACCCACGACCGCACCCCCTTCAAGCTGGAAGTTGGCGACAAGCTGACCGCGGAGAAAGGATTGCAGATAAGCAAGAACTTCGCTTCTGGGATTATCGGAGGAAGCGGAGGCTCCATCTATCTGGACGAGAACGGCAAGGTTGTTATCGAGACAGACAAGGCTGTATTCCGTGAGGAGCTTATTGTCCCTCAGATTACCTTCAACTGCATAGACGTTATATCGGGAGACAAGGCAAACACGTTCGCCTACGGAACGATAAAGACTGTGGATACCGAGAACCGCATAGCCACCCTTGACCTTCTGGAAGGTCAATACGGTACGCTTCATGTGAGTGACATATGCCGTGGCGTATTCCATAACATAGGTGGGGGGAACACAAGCAAAGACACGCTCGGAGCCAACGGTTTCATAGAGTATTCCGGTTTCGCCACATCCTACTTTACTCCGACAAATATACTGGAGAACGAGGCAGGAATCATGAAGTTCGAATATGAGCTTCAGGTTGGTACGTCCGTTCATCCGATGCCGGGCATGAACTTCTTCGGATACGGTAATTTCGAAGACAAGGACCGCCAGGCTATCACCTACGAAAACCGTTACTATACACGCCGTCTGGCTCACGTCAACACTTGGGTGATAGACCCCGAGGTTAACGTCATGATGCAGACTGGTGACCTTAGTGGCCTTTCCATAGGTGGCATGGATTTCTCCGGTTATTCGTTCTACGGCAAGAATGTGTACATCTCCGGCACGATAGAACGCTTGAAGCCCAACGGCACCCCAGCCAAGGACTTGAGCTATGAGGGCGTTTGGGAATCCGGCAGAAAGTATGACTACTACGACAGCGTGACCCATGACGGAAGCACATGGGCCTGCATGAACAAGAACGGTTCGTCAGCCGAGCCGGGCACGAACAATGACTGGCAGAAGATTGCCTCCAAGGGCGACAAGGGCGACCCCGGAGAATCGGCAGTGTTCGCAGACCTCACCAACGAGATGGACAACGTCACCCTTACCAATGACGGCAAGGTGTACCAGGACACATCGATAAGCACGGTTGCCTGGATGAGCTACGGCTCCAAGAAGATGACCCTCACCGGCATAACCTGCACGCTCCCTGCCAACGTCACCGAGACGCACGACGTTTCCACCGGGGAGATAACTTTCAGTGTCAAGCAGGGCGTGGCTTTGGACGGCAGGAACCCGATACCCGTCGCGTTGACCGCCACCTACAACGGAAAAGCCTACACCGGGCAGCTCACGTTTACCCTGGCAGGTGTCAAGGGCGGTGCCGATGCCGTTCTGTACCGGCTTGTTCCGAGCGTATCTGCCGTGATAAAGGATGCCAATGGTAATCTCAATGTAACTTCCGTATCGTGTACACGATTGAAGTCTTCGGTTTCCGGAGGCACGGCCGAGACCGGGACGGGCGATTTGAAGTATTCTCTTGACGGTGGAGCCGAAGTCTCAATCGGGAACAATGCCGGAGTACCGGTATCAAGCTTCCAGAAGAGCATCAAGTTCATATTCTACGTGGACGGTACAGTAGTGGACGTGGAGACGATACCTCTTGTGGTGGACGGTAAGGACGGTGCTCAAGGTGTTCCCGGTCCTGCCGGAGCTGACGGGAAAACTCTATACACCTGGATAAAATATGCCGACAACGCGCAAGGTGGTGGTATAAGCAACAATCCTACCGGAAAAGCGTATATAGGTTTTGCCTACAACAAGGAGACCGCTACGGAAAGTAACAATCCCTCCGACTATACATGGAGCGATATAAAGGGAGAAGACGGTATACCGGGTGCTACCGGTGCCGACGGAAAGACTTATTACACATGGGTTGCCTATTCGGACAATGCGGACGGAACGGGCATGTACCAACAGCCTAAAGACACGACTAAATATATCGGTATAGCCGTCAACAAGGAGACTGCTACAGAAAGTAACAATCCTTCTGACTATACATGGTCAAAATTTAAGGGGGAAGACGGACAGAGCGTGTCTTCGCTCGGTCCGTGGTATACCGGACTGTTTGTACCAAAGCTGAGCATTGTCACGATGGGGGGAAGTTCATTCTGCTCAAAGAAAGATACCTCCAACCCACCGTTATGGACCACTACGACCAGTGACGGCAGGCGCATTACCCAGACGCAGGACGGAGGGAAGACATACGGGTACATACTTTCCGGTGAATCAAATACGGAGGAATACGACCTGCTTGTCCAGAGCGGAAAGGACGGAAGCGACGGTACCGATTACGAAAGAGTGTTTATCCATACCACGGAGGAAAACCGCCCCTCCACCCCAGCGACCTCACAGACGGATGATTATATCCCTTCCGGCTGGCATGATGATCCTATTGGCGTTTCCGAATCCCTGCCTTTTGAATGGATAAGCGAGAGGAAGAAGAGAAACGGCATATGGAGTAATTTCAGCACACCTGCTCTCTGGGCTAAATATGGATTTGATGGCATTGATGGCGCAGAAGGTGTGGCTGGTACGAGTATTGTATGGAAAGGTGATTTCTCGTCTGCCCCTTCCTCTCCTCAGAACGGTTGGGCGTACAAGAATACGACCGACAAGAAGTCGTATGTATATCAAGACGGCCAGTGGTATCAAATGACCATTGACGGAATTGACGGAAAGAACGGAAAGGACGGACTGAGCATCGTATGGAAAGGCGACCTGCAGTCTCCACCTTCCAATCCTCAAATCAACTGGGCATATAGGGACACCAATAACGGTCGTGTATACATATGGAACGGGACAGCATGGTCGTTGATGGTCGTTGACGGCTCGGACGGTGCTGACGGTGCAGCCGGTTCGAACGGATTGAGCGTGTTCATAACTTACAATGACAGCACTTCCCAGCCTTCTGTTCCTACGGGAAACGGTACTACCGGAGGCTGGCATACGAATGCTACAAGTGGAGCTATATGGATGTCGCAGAAGGTTGCTTCATCCGCAAGTGATGGGACATGGGGCACGCCAATTAAAATCAAAGGCGATAAGGGGGATAGCATAACCGCTATGGGAAGATGGCATACCGGGCTTATCGTGCCGAAGCAGGGTGTAGTTACCATGGGCGGCTCTTCATACATAGCCAAGAAGGAGACCACCAATCCACCACTGTGGACTGTTACAACAAGTTCCGGTCAGCGAATCAAGCAGACCCAGGACGGTGGCAAGACATACGGATACATACTTTCCGGGGAGATGAATTCTGCGGAGTATGATTTGCTGGCTTCAAAGGGAGAAGACGGGAAAGACGGAAATGATGGTACAGACGGAAAAGATGGCACAGACGGAAAAGATGGAGAGCAGGGTATCCAAGGCTGCATCACCCGGCATTCCGAATGGGCTGTGGGCGTGACTTACCGCAACGACGAAGCTCTGACAAGCGGCACCCGTTATGTGGATATTGCGATGATAAGGAACAATGCCGCAATCGACGGATGGGATGTCTACAAATGCAACACTACCCATACAAGCTCGGAAAGCAACAAGCCGGGAGTGTCATCGTCCACATGGACCAAGTTAAGCGGTGTAGGTCCTATCTACACGTCCCTCATCATCGCGAAGAATGGTAGCATTGACTTCTTCCAGGGAAATCAGTTTCTCATTAAGAATTCGGCAAACAAACCGGTTCTGGGAATGACCGGAGGAGACCACGAGGGATATATAACTGATGTGCGTTTCTGGGTTGATGAAGAAAAAGGCTTGTATCCTGATAGTGCCAAGTTCAGGGTGTATAAATCTGGTAGGGTGGTAGCTACCGATGTCGATTTGACTGGAACTATCAATGCTATAAGCGGTACGTTCAGAAATGTCTCCTCTCCCAATGGGTCATTCAAGATAAAGGAGAATGGGGATGTGGAATTAGTCGGTAAGATTTCCACTTCGTTGAATGGCACTCGCATTGAACTGGACCCAAGTTCCAACAGCATCAAGATGTATAACCAAGATAATAATGAAGTAGGGAATATATCTTTCATTGCCGAATCTATCGGAGGGGTTACTAATTATTACCCTCGATTAATGCTCAGAAGGTATTCTGGAAGTAAAGAGGTCGGGAGACTTGATATGTCAGGTACATCCGTGAATGGTTATTCAACGGTTGGAACCGACGCACTAAGCTTTACATTGGGACCTATCGGGTTAGTTTTCTCTGTTAACGGGCAAGTAACTAATTCATATCCAAATAGATAATTGATTATGAAGAAAATTAATTTTGAAAGATTTGAGATTTACACTTCCATCAATCATAAGGAAGTGATTGTGCAGGATTGCAGGGAAGGCTTTGCCAATATCATCTACTTGAACGGTAGTGGTGTGGCTTGCCATGCGCTGGCGATGAAGGTTTACAAGTCGGAAGGGGCGACGGAGTATTCTGACGAGGAATTTGCCTTGATGAAGCAATTCGCGGAAAACTTCGGCAATCTGTCACTGCTTGATTCGTTCGACATGAATGTTAAGACAAATGATAATGAAACAAGAAAGGAGGAACAGCAATGATTTTGCAGGCAGACGGAGGGCACTACCTTACACAGAGTGCGGATGTGCCCATAGATGAAAGGGTGTTCGGGAATACCGCGTATATCAGCGACGCTTCGGAGGTTTCCAAATATCGCCAAGTGTCCGAAGCCGAGAAGGAACGCATGCTAAATGCCGGAACGATATTGGACCCGTCCGACTTGTCGGATGAGTATCTGGACAAGGTGGATACGCTGCATGAGATTATCAAGGAGAACATCAACACCGCAGGTCTGACGGTTGAGAAGAGCCTTAAGCATAAGGAGTATTTCCCCAAGTGGGATGAATTAATTGGCTCAGTCTTGCCAGTCGGATTCATGTTCGCCTACGAGGACACTTTGTATGAGGTAATTCAAGAGCATGAATTTGCCAGCCAGTGGGTGCCGGGTGTAGGTACGGAATCCCTCTACAAGGTTGTCCAGATTGAAGCGTCCGGCACAAAGGAGGACCCGATAGCCTGGAAGCAGGGAATGGAACTGTTCAACGGCAAGTATTACACGGACAAGGATGTGCTTTACTTGTGCATCCGTGACAGCGGTATGGGCTTGTCGTTTGACCTTGCCGACCTGGTGTCCGGTGGTTTTGTGGAAGTGGTCGAGGAATCTTCCGAAGACACTGTTCTATAACAAGGAAACTTGTTCTTTTTTCGGCTTTCCCGATGCCGTTAATTCAGGAATTTATTTAAACAAAAACGAGTTAATTATTTAAATGTTAAATTAGGGTATCATGTTTTTAAAGCGGATGCCCCTTAAATGTATTAAGTATGGCAGATGATATTAAGGAAAATGCGATGAGTGGTGGAACGCCAGCACGGTTGCGTGGGTTGGCGGCGAATGGTAACAGTATTAGTCCGACAATTCAAGAGGTAATGAATGCAATGGAAATATACATCTTTAACCTTACGCTGGCAGCAGGTGAAGAAAAAGACCTTGGTGACTTGGGGTACGGTATGTATTTGCTTGCATCCCCCAACAATGCAGCAACTGCTATATTTGCTTTTGGTTCCTATTCAAAAGGTTTTGTGTCAGATGCAGGTTCAAATTTTTACTGTGATTATACAGATGGGACTAAAGGTGTTGTTTTCGGTCGAAAAACGACAAATGGTAGCTTTTTTATCAAAAACAACAGAAGCACTGAAACATACATAGTCTTAAAAAGGATTGGTACCTTCTGATAGTGGTTCTGCAAGCCATGCGGATTTTCATTCTGGTTATGCCCGTTCTGACCGAGATGGCCGGAACGGGTAATAATAATTAGTATTACCTATGAGTAATAAATTATACTTTAATCACCTTCAATCTAAATGTTGCTTCAATATCTCTATTATTCTTTATGTAAAAGCTTCCATTTACTTCCTTTCGCCCAAAAACAACACTCTTATTCCCATCAGTATAATCACAGAATAAATTGTTCCCTCCATCTGATACAAAACATTTCTGATACGCTCCAACGCTATAAATAGCAGTTCGTGATGCTGTTGGAGATGTTAGGAAATACACACCAGTTCCAAGATTTCCAAGGCCTTTTTCTTCGCCTGCTGCCAATGTAAAGCTATAGGTGTATATTCCTATTGCATTCATTACCTCTTCCAACGTCGGACTAATACTGTTACCATTCGCCGCCAATCCACGCAGCCGTGCTGGTGTTCCACCAGCCATTGCATTCTCTCTAATATCATCTGCCATAATATTCTCACATTTAAGGGGCATCACCTATACACCACTTCCACCCCCATTCTCTTCAAGTGCGCATCCAGTGTTTTTATATTACAATTAAAGTATCGGGAGATAAAGACCTTGCTTTTCCCTTGCTTTAGCAATTTTATGATTTCTTTTTCGTGGGGGAAAAGCAAATGATGATGGTGCCGAATAGACTTGAGCTTCTCCTTGTTCTCCTCAAGTATGGCAGGCTTGTCTACATCAACAACAATGCCTTTTTCTCGAAGTGTGTCAGCTTCCATCAATCGGTGGCGATATTGGTAAGCGGCTGCTTGGTATTCAACGTGTGGTGCGCGGTCGGTTTGGATTCGTTTCTTGATGATAACCTTTCGCTTCTTTCTTTTTTGGGGAACGATTCTTTTTTCTGTGGGGATGTCTTTGGGCTTTCGTGGACGCGGAGTATAGTTCCTAACTATCAGTCCTTCTCTTTCGAGATGCTTGTCAAGGGTGCTGTACTGGCACTTGACTTTCCGGCAGATGGCTGCTTTGCTGTATCCGTAGTCGACCATGGTGCGTATAAGTTCCTTGTGTTTGTCGAGCTTGTGCCGTCGGTTTGTCCCTCCGGTTTTCCTTCCGAGTTTCATTCCAAGCGATTTTTTCCTTGCAAGTGCTTCTTTCGTGCGTTGTGAGATAAGGCTGCGTTCTATTTCACTCGCCAACGAGAACGCAAATGCTATGACGTGGCTCTGTAGATTATCGCAAAGTTCAAAGCCTTCCTTCACGGTGATTACTCGGATTTTCTTCTTCATCAGATTGTCAAGAATGGACATAACCTCCAGCAACCGTCTGCCCAATCTGGATATTTCCGAGGCTATAAGGGTATCGTCCTTCTTCATCTTCTTTAGTAATGTCCCGAGCTTTCTCTTGTCTACGTCCTTCATTCCGCTTATCGTCTCCTCGATGTATTGGTCTACATCTATCTGCCTTTTCCTGCAATAATTTTCTATCTCAAACCGCTGGTTTTCTACTGTCTGCTTGTCTGTGCTTACCCTAATGTGTGCGTAAATCATTTTTTGTTATAAAGATAGCGATTTTGCCGAAAAAACGAACCTTTTATAAAAGGTTCGTTCTGCGTCCATTGAAAGCTTCCTAATCTGTCCTTATAAGGTTAGCTTTGCATGTGAAAAAAGTTTGGATTAGTATGGTGTTTGACAGAATATTAGTATATTTGCAGTACCCGTATGAAGATGTACGGCACCGTAACTATGCACTTGGAATATCCGACATATATCAAAGCCTCTGAGCTGATGTTTTTTTGCATCCGGCTCGGGGGCTTTTGTCGTTTTTGACAGACAAAATTTTGGTTAGTTTGAAAAGTTAACATAAAAGCAGGTAATATGACAGATTTAGTTTTTAAAGGTCAGAATGGCCAAGTTTTAACCAATAGCCTTTTGGTGGCTGAGAAGTTCGGAAAAAGACATGCCGATGTAATAAGAAGCATTGACAATATTCTTAATACAGAGGACGAATCACTCAACGCAAAAATGCGTTTAGCTTTTGTATCAACTACTTACGAAGATGCGACCGGAAAAAGTAATCCGGCTTATATCATGAATCAAAAAGGTTTCTCTATTTTGGTAATGGGGTGGAATGGCATAAAGGCTTTGAAATTCAAGAATGAGTTTTATGACGCTTTTGAAGCAATGGAGCGAGCATTGAAAGGAATTACAACTCCTCAAACATATGCGGAAGCGTTACGCCGGCTTGCGGATGAAGTGGAGGAGAAAGAACAAAGGCTCTTCTTGAACAGAAGACCGAGCAGCTTGATGAATCCAAGGAGTGGTACAGTATCAAGCGTTGGGCGAAGGAGCATAATATGAACTGGCGTTCCATCAACTGGCGAAAGATGAAAGCTCTGTCTTATGGGCTGGGATATGAGATTAAGAAGATATTTGACGCCAACTACGGACGGGTGAATATCTATCATGTCAATGTGTTTAAAACCTACTTCCAGTGAAAGAGAACATGATAACCCAGAGCATCCCCGGGGGGTTCTCCGTAATAGCGAGCGGATTTATAAAGGAATCCCTTGAACACATGATACCGTGGCTCATAGTCTCGTTTTCAGTAGTCGTGTGTGATTTGGCTTTCGGAATAAGGAAAAGTCTGCTGATGAAAGAAGAGGTGCGGTTTTCCAGTGCCATACGCAGGACGATGGGAAAGATGGTGACGTACTTCGCATTTACATGTATGGTCGTTATGATAAACATCGCTTCCGGTAGCAAATGGAATATAGATGTGTATTCATGCCTGCTTGTTTGTTTCATTGAGTTCTGCTCGATTATCAGTAATATCCTTACGCCGAAAGGCTACAGCTTCAACATGCTAAAGGCACTGGGTCTGTTCGGGAAAAAGATGCTTGATGTTGACAAGGAGGAGATGAGTGAAATAATAACTAAAGATAAGGAGGAAAATAAATGAAATTCTTTACAGTTTCAGAATTTGTAAGAAGTGAGACAGCGGACAAGAAAGGTATCGACAACCGTTTGCCAAAGGATTTGCTTCCTAATGTTCAAGCGTTGGTGAATAATGTGCTCGACCCGTTACGGGAAGCGTATGGGAAACCTATTATTGTCACCTCCGGGTATAGATGTGAGGCATTGAACAAAGCTGTAGGAGGCTCCAAGACGAGTGACCACATGAAAGGTTGTGCTGTGGATATAGTAGGCACACCTAATACGAAAATGGAAAACAAGAGGCTTTTCAATCTGATCCAGTCACTTAACCTCCCTTTCGACCAATTGATTGATGAGAAGAACTTTGATTGGGTTCATGTGAGCTATCGGGAAGGAAACAATAGAAAACAAGTGTTGGCATTATAGATTAAGCGGCAATGTGCTTCCCAGCAGACTACCGCCACTAACATGCACAACATTACGAACAATAATACATTATAACATGGGAAGTGATGAAAAAGTTCATTAAGAATAATATGCGTTTGTCGGAGTTCAGAAAGTTTTCTTTCTGGCTTGTTGTCGGCTTGTCCGCTATGCTGTGGAGCATATTGCTTTCATCATGCGCAGCCCCCAAGAATATGGATTCCCAGTTTCAGGCTGATTATGCGTCTGATTTCAAAGAGACAAAAGCTCTGATTGAGGAGCTACAAGCCAGCTTCAACCGGCAGATAAGCAGTCTGAACGACAAGATGAGTAATATCAAGGTGGAGAACCGGACGGTATATCTGTCAGAGCCGGATAGTACTGGAAAACAATACCCCACCAAGGTAAGCGAGACGAATGCGAGCAGGGAGGACAAGGAACATTCCGAGATGTCGGACATGTTTTCCGCGGACATACGCTCATTGAGCGCTTTCATTGACTCCATATCCGGCAAGTTGGATTACCTCATAAACGAGAAAGAGAAAGTGGTGGAATTGTCTTGGTGGGACTTGCATAAGGACAAGATTTATGCCGGAGCGATTCTATTGCTGTTTGTTTTTGTTCTAATTGGAAAACTTAAGAAAGGAGGCTGACATGACTTAGCATTACTATCCGGGCGAGTAGAAGCGCCCATAGGAAAACTTATCGTACAGATGCGCTCTTTTCGGGGCTTAGAGTAAAAAGAAAGCCCCCAACGCTCAAATAATTATTGCCACATAAAAATTTGAAAAAGCATAAGATACCGCACGTTTGAGGCTTAATATCTTCAACACGGTATCTTGTGCTTTGTTCATGTATATATCAAGTTTTATGTGGCAGGGCAAAGATACGGATAAAAATCTGAAAAATCATGTGCAAGTCAGAAATCTTTGCCGAAACAATCAATCTCGTATCACAAGAAACCGAAATTCCGGCAGAACGTATCTTGTCTCCGGACAAGGACGCAGAAACGGTGGATGCCCGTTATCTCCTTGTATCCCTCCTTGCCGATAGGGGCATGTACCCTTCACAGATAGCAGTTCATATCCACAAGACCAAACGTGCGGTGAACTACATGATTTCCAATTTCCGTGAGCGCATGGAAGGTGGGAAAATGTTGAGAATATATTGGGAAAACATTAGGAAATCGTTGGGAAACAACTGATTTCCATACTGAAAACAAGTATATACTTTTGTGATGCGGTTGATATTGACCGTAATAATAAAAGTATAAATCTCTATGGAAAGAACGTACGTTTTTAACCAGGACGGCGGAGCAGGTTCAGGCAACGGGCTGCTTGCATCCATTCTCCCCTCCCTGCAGAACAGAGGAATCGACACCGGCTATCTGATGGGCCTCATGGGAGGCAACGGCAACGGTGGCTTCTTCGGTAACAATGGTGGCTTCCAGGACATCATTGCGCTTATCGTGATTGCAGCCATTTTCGGCAACGGTAACTTCGGATTCGGAGGAAACAACAACCAGGGCAACTCAGCCGAGCGTGAGATGATTATGTCAGCAATCCAACGCAACGGCATTGACCTGAACCAGTTGGCTGGCTCCATCAACTGCTCTGTCGGACAGATTGAATCCGCTATCAATGCGGTTTCTACCCAGCTCTGCAACATTGGCAGCCAAATTGGCATGAGCAGCCAGCAAATCATCAACAGCATCCAGGCTGGCAATTCCGCTCTTGCAACTCAGTTGGCAGACTGCTGCTGCAAGACGCAGAACGCCATCACCACAATGGGGTACGAGAATCAGCTCGCAATGTGCAACCAGACCAATACCCTGGTGAACACAGCCAACCAGAACACATTGTCCTTGCGTGACGGTGCGACGGCCAATACCCAGGCTATCATTGCCAAGCTGGATGCCATGCAGAACCAGGCATTGCAGGACAAGATTGCTTCTCTGACGGCAGAGAAGGCTACTTTGACAGCCGAAATCTCCCAACGTAACCAGAATGCCACCATCCTGAATGCCGTAGGTCAGCAGATTGCTCCCTTGGCTGCCGGATTGCAGGCATTACAAAGCGATGTTGATGGAATCAAATGCAAGCTTCCAAATACTGTGAGTGTTCAATACCCCAATTTAACCGCTATTAATACAGATTGTTTCCGTGCAGCCGCCTACGGTGCATATATGGGTGACGCTGTATACGGACGTAGTGGATGCGGTTGCAACAACTACTGGGGTTAACCCGGCAAGAAAGGAGGTAATCATGTGGCCTAACTTTTTTACTGGATTCCCTTTCCAGTTCCCCTCCCTCGGAAGAGTGAACTACAACACTCTCCCTACGGTGGCTGTAACGGTCGGCACAGAGAATGTCACTTTGGAATTGCCCAATCATGCGTTCCGTAACCGGGACTATGTGGGCGGTTTCTATGTCAGTCTCCGTCAGGCGATACCTGCAGGAACGACGGCTACTCTGCCGATACTTATTGGGACCAACGGGGACACGAGACCGTTGCTGGCTTACAACAATGAGCCGGTGACTGTCGGCAACCTTGCCGGGACCGGTATCTACGAAATCCACTATAACAAGTACACCAATGAGCTGTTCCTTGTCAATGGTGGGTATCGTCCGACAACGACAACGGCTCCGACAGCCGAAACAATCGCTCAGAAGAGCAAGTAGTTAACATGGGGTTTTGTGGCTGTCCGGGAAAGCCGGATAGCCGCACACTCCTTTAAAATCAAACCAATATGTTTCAAAATCTACGAGTTAACAGTACATTATATCTTCTTCACAGAGGGGCAAATCCAAGTTTGGAATGCGGGCAAGTCGTTAATGTAAGCCCTATAAAAACTATATATAAGACTGTTCCCAACATGCCTTATCCACAGCCGGTCCAGGTTATTGATTTTGTCGTGAATATAAACGGGCAGAATGTTAATTTGCAGGAGATACCGGCTAATGCCAATATTGCCGATGATGTTAAAACGGGGATGCTGATTACTGGTTCAAGAGACGAGATGAACACCGAGGTCCTTACTATGAAACAGAAGAGTGAGGATGTCCTAAAAAGCGTGGAATATCATCAGAACTTTCTTAGGGTATGTGACCAGATGCTTGCCATGCTTAACCCTGAATTTGCAGCCAAGCAACAGCAGGAGCAAGAAATATCCGCATTGAAAGGGCAAATGTCCAATATGGATAAGAACATGCAGGAGATGAGCAGGAATATGGCTGACCTCATTGCGCAAAACCAGAAGTTAATGGAACAGCTCGGAGTGGGCGAAACATCCAAAACAAAGAAATGATATGGGAATGTGGAGAATATTAGACGAATGGCGTGACGATTACGAACGCAGCTTCGGAATGAGAGACGATGATGTGGAGGAAGCCTACAAGGAAGGATGCCGCCACGGTTACGAGAAAGCCATGCGCAAGATGCAGGGCGGTGAAATGGGCTACCGTAATGACGGCGGCTCCCGTAGCGGAGGTTATAGCGGCTCTGATATGGGCGAACGCCGCATGCCGGGGTATTTCCCGGAATATCCTATGTACGGTGAGCGTCATGGAATGCCGCCCTACGGTGACGAAATGGGCGAACGCAGACGCAGACGCGCCAACGGTGAGTTTTATTGATAATGGAGGGGTGGAATGCCCCTCTTTTTCTAAATCTGAATAATTATGGGACAAAGACTGGATATTTACGATAGATTTCCCTCCGGCATGGAGGCATACCTCTCGCAGTATGGATGGCATTTCAGCAAGAAGATGTGCGACTGGGCTGTATCCTGCATGAAGGTGGAGAATAAAAGTACCGGCAAGAAGGAAAGGATTGAGCCGATCAGCAAGGAACAGTTGGATGAGCTTCTGAAAAAATATAATATCAAGCTGGATAAGGATGCCGGGTACGACAGCTTGTACGTGGCAAATATGGCGAAAGCAGACTATTACAAGAGTTCGATTGCCGATGAAGCGCATTTGGCGCTGTTTATAAAGGACTACATGGATGACCCGGACGGATACGACGGTCTTCCGTTTACCCGTTTTTATGCAGACTGCATAGGTTCCGGTAATCCTATAATGTGGTCGGAGATGATGTAGCCTATGATAGTCCAGGACTTTTATATACCGGAATATGACTGGGAAGTAAGAGTGTATTATGCAGTTGACTGCTACTACACCGGCAGAATCATGGCAGACCTGCGCCGTGTCGGTTGCAGGGGAGCAGACCTGATGGACGCTTTCAGGAACATGCGCTCCTGCAATCTGAATACCGGCATTACCTACTCCAATACAAGGGACAGACAGACCGTCATGGTGATAGCACTCACTTCCTCACCGGGCGAGTTCCAGAATTCATGGGACCATGAGAAGGGACATCTCTGCCGTCACATATCCAAGGCTTTTGGGATTGACCCATACGGTGAGGAAGCACAGTACCTTTCCGGCGAGGTTGGGCAGAAGATGTTCCCGATAGCGAAGAGGTTCTTGTGTGAGCATTGCAGGAAGGGGCTGGCGAAATGGTGACTGTTCCATTTTCTGCAGCACTTACATTTTGAAAGGACAGTATCAATTCCTTCCAATTATTACCATACTATAAATAATGCTAATGAGAAGCGATGATTTGGACATATTGATTTCGCAGGCCGACGACCGTTACTATTCGGATTTCTGCCGTCTTCTGCTTGTCATGCTATGGAACGCATAGAGCGCGTCCTTGACTGGCTGGTGCCTGTCGCTGTAATAGTGAGGGTGATATCGTTGTGTCTCTAAAGGTGATGTTTGATTAACTGCTCCTAATACTGTTCACAAAACATATAGTCTATCAATTTAAAATTCGCTTCATTGATAGGGGTAAAATCTTTTTTGATATAAAGGTCTGTAACTCTCATGGATGACTCGGTATGGCAGAGCATCTCATTTACCAGCCATTTACTTATTCCAACCTTATTTATCGCTATTGTTGCCATAGAATGCCGCGCGGAATAGAATTGCAGATTTTCAACACCAATTTCTTTCCCAATCTCTTTTAGTCCTATATTAATTGCTCGGTTAAGGTCAGCCATAGACGAGTAACGTTCGTAAAAGTTAAACATGCGTTCTTTCCCTTTGTATTTATCAATTAGAGGTTGGATTAAGGGATGTATTCGAGCAACCATTTTGGCATTGTCATTCCTGCGTTCTTTTGTCTTTGTTCGGTAATAAGTAATAAATTCCCCGTCGTATTCGGTCGCATTATATAAGTCGGCAGAGTTCATTCCCATTAAACAGAAAGACAAGCGAAAACAATCCAAAGCTAAATCATGTCTGCTTGTGTGCCCTTTAACTTTTTTGTTGTCATATGGGAGACTGAATATGGCTTTTATTTCATCAACAGATAAAGCTCTTTTTTCTGCGACATTCTGCTGCTTGGGTTTAAATTTCGAAAGGCTGTGCTTTATTCTGATTATTCCGTTGTCTTCATCATTATAATACTCCTTTGCTTCTATAAACAACCGCAAAATAGAATTAGTATAAAGGGATTGTGCTCTCTTTTTATCAGAAAGGAATTCTTCATATTCTTTCATCTTTTGAACAGAAATCTCATTGCACATAATTGTTTCTCTTCCGAAGAAGTTGCAAAATGAATTGATTGCTGTGGTATAGTTCTTAATCCCTTTTATTTCAGCGTGCGATTGGCACCATTGCTTTGCAAATGATATAAAGTCTATTCCAGTTCTATTATCTTTTCTCTTTATAAAATCTACGATAGAATCTATATCCATAGAATTTAACTCGAGATTCAGTGAGGCAATCTTGTTTCTATATGCCTTTATTATTTCCTCACATTTATCAAGAATAAGCTGGTTCTTTATCTTAAAACTAGATGTAAGGTCCTTCTTTGTGACATACATGGTCGTTGATATGTACCTTATTTTTCGTTCATGTGTAAAACGAATGACGACATTCCACGTCTTATCCTCACGCTGTCTGTCTTTAAATATAGTTGCTTTAAATGTTGCCATGATATCTCTTGTTAAAACGTTGCTAAAACATTTTTAAGTAACTTCTATATTAAAAAAGCCACTTTTAAATTCAACTTGTTTTTCTGTATTTCTCATTTCTATTGAGTTGTATTCATAAATGCCTTATATACAACAAAAAAGAGGAATATTCAAACCGAATTTCCTCTTCTTTGCGGGTGGCAGATGGGACTCGAACCCACGACATTCAGAACCACAATCTAAGTGTTTGAAATTCGTAATCTTTTGTTGTATAGTATTATATTGATTGTTTCTATGGCTTATGCTAAAACAATGCTAAAACAATTTGCTTTTCTATCTTCTTCTAGGTCTTTGTAGTTCTATCACATTAAATATTTGCCTTACTTCTGCTAAATCAATGATTCTATCCGGATACATATCATTCAAAGAATGTATTGTTATTGTATGCATCTCCACATTATGGTCAATTATTCTCTTGACCAATATCCCTTCTTGGTGTACAATTACAAAATCCCACTTTCTTATATGCAGTTTGGACTCAGCCCATAGATATGGGGCGATTTCGCGGCAGAGAAGTCTGTCCCCTTCTAAATAACTTTCTTCTGTCCCGTCATTCATGCTGTCACCTCTAACCTCAAAGGCTACATAGTTTCCTTTGGCTTCATGGTCAACAATAAAGGGGATGGTAGGAAGGGTTGCCATGTATGTTGCATCTTCAAAACCGCATAGGTATCCTGCTTGTGCGTACTGGTTTACTAATGGCACATTGATAATATAGTCTTGATTTAATGGTATTGCTTCATTATTAATAGGAGAGTTTAGTTGAGTGTTCAACATATTACCAATTCCTCGTACTAACCAGTCTTTGTTTAATTCAGGAAAGGCCTTAGAAATAAGTTCTATTTTAGGCTCTCGGATGGAGTATCCTATTTTGGAAACAAATCCGTTACCCAAGCCGCATGCATCCTCAAATTGCTTATTATTAATCTTTTTATAATTAATAAAGGATAAAACTCTGTCTTTAATCTCACTCATTTCTAATTAATAAAGGTTAAAATAGAAATAAATTCTATCAATATTAGATATTGATTAGAAATTATTTCTATATTTGCATCGTGATAACGAAGCAAAGGTACGCAACTTGCAAATAAGATGCAATAGTATAAACATATTAAAATGAAAACAAGAGATTATAAACTGGTCAGAGATGGCAAATATAACAGACACGCCATAATGCAGAGGGCTTGGGCTTATATGAAACAAAGCAAGGCTTTTAAGTGGTACTCTTTTGCTAAGGCTTTGAAGGATGCGTGGACAGATGCTCATTTAAAGATGGATGAATACCAATCATCTCTTATTCAAGATGAACCTATTGGCAAGCAAAGAAACGTCCATGAATTCGGATACGCGATGCTCGGCTGGCGATACGAGCATGTAGGATAATCCCGTAGTCGGATTGAACGGAGTCCGGTGGCGATAACCGGGCGGGAACACTTGATTAGGTCTTTGAAATGATGAAGCAACAATAAACGAAACGAGAATTATCCGTAGCTGGAAAGCCGTGACCGGATAATAGGCTCAAAGTAGTATTATCCATCATTTAGACGGTCCGAAAACACCTCTATCAGTAAGCATGCAAGGTTTGGGGCTTGCACCGCCGTCAAATGGTGACAATATATAAGCGTCCTATCCAGTCCTCAATAGGTATAAAGTAAATGGCGGCGAAGGGCGACCATACCACGCTTATCGATATATCTCCCCTCCCGTCAAATTCGGGTATGCTGAAAGGCTAAACACGCATTGTTGCGTTGAGGGCGAGCCAATATTTATTAATCTTTAAATATATAGAATTATGATTGGAAAGAAAGTTATTATTAGAGCAGACAGAGCGGGCGTATTTTACGGAGTATTGAAAGAAAAGAATGGTAGTGAAGTTACATTGACAGACTGCCGAAGATTGTGGTGCTGGTATGGGGCTGCATCTATCAGCCAATTGGCAGTAGAAGGGACAAAACGCCCTAATGATTGTAAATTCACATTGGCCGTGCCGATAATTTCAATTTTAGGGGTTATTGAAATAATACCTTGTACAGACGAAGCAATAAAATCTATTGAGGAGGTAGACGTATGGAAGAACAGATAAGAGAGTTTCTTAGTATATACTCTGGCTATGGCTCTGGCTATGGCTCTGGCTTTGGCGATGGCTATGGCTATGGCTCTGGCTATGGCTCTGGCTTTGGCTCTGGCGATGGCTATGGCTCTGGCTCTGGCTCTGGCGATGGCTATGGCTCTGGCTCTGGCTCTGGCTATGGCTATGGAATTAAAACATTCAATGGCGACAAAATATATATCATTGATGATATTCCTACAATTATCAAGCATGTTCATGACAATGTAGCTAAAGGATATATACTGAACGATGACTTTACATTGACTGAGACATTTGTTGCAAAAGGGAATGGGAAATTCGCTCATGGAGAAACATTGTACGAGGCCTTTGCTTCACTTCAAGAAAAATTGTATGACGATTCAACCGAGGAGGAAAGGTTAGAAGCTTTTAAAAAGCATTTTCCAGACTTTACCAAAAAGGTATCGGCTAAAGAATTGTTCCATTGGCATCATGTGCTGACCGGTTCGTGCAAGCAAGGAAGGTTGTCATTCTGTATCAATAAGGGTATAGACATTGATAAGGATGCTTACACCGTACATGAGTTTATAGAGTTGACTCAAGATTCTTATGGCGGTGATATAATCAGAAAATTGAAGTAATATGTAATTATCCCGTGGTCCTCCATAGATGTTGGAGGGCAGTAAGGCTACCACCGGAACGCCCACGGGAGCAACAATTTTATGTATTCATAAATTTGCATAATTAGGTTTTGTCCGGGCGGTCTGTGAAGATAGGCCGGATTTTTATGAAAAATATATATAATCAATAATATACATATGGAAAAAGAAATTGTAATCGATGAGAATTATCGAACAACAAAAGTGTTCGATGAAATGAGAGTAGGGGATGTGGTTAAAGTTCCCTATAGCGACTCCCGCCATTCTGGGATAAAAAGCGAAGCTGCAAGACGTAATAAAGTCGCCAGGTTGACGAAAAAATTGAAAGGTAAAATAGACCTTATGTATAGGGTATCCAAAGAAGAACACCCGGGATTCTCTTCCATTATACGACTTAAATAGTTATAACATACACACGACATGAATAGAATCCTTACAGAACTTACACCTGAATGCGAAATTACAGCACGAATGTACGCCCAGGGGTATGAGAAAAAAGAAATTGCGGAAATCAAATGTCGGGCTGTCAGTACAATTAGTAATCAGATACAGACTGCCATGAGAATTCTGCATGTGCGAAATGGAAGAGAGCTTGCAACTATGCTGTACGTAAATTCACTATGGATTTTTCGCCTGCTATCCGTGTGTCTGTAGCATGTTGTCTATTATGTATTTTTTCTCTTTCTCTTTATCACGAACAAGGAGAAATGAGAAAAGGTGTAGAATCAAGAATTAAACGAATAGAAAGAATAAGGAGAGTAGAATGAATATAGAAGAAATCCAATCCATAATGATAGACAGCTACCAAGTCGGATACATGGAAGCAGTCAAGGCTTACGAGCCTGCGCAAGACCTTATTCGACAAAAAGAGGTTAAGAAGTGGCTAAACATGATGAAAATAGACTTTAAACGTTTTAATATTCTTGTAGGTAATAAGCTGATTAATCCTATTCGAAAAGGAGAAAGCCGAAATTCGCCTCTTTACTATTCAAAAGCTGAAATAAAACAAGCCTTATCGTTGGCAAATGTCAGCGGAATAATGTCCAGGGAAAAAATTAAATCAGACATGTATTAGTATTGGAACGCCCACGGGAACAAACTAAATTGCAACAACAATGGGGAATACATTATCTTCCGGCGTGCTACTTGGCATCGTTTTCTTTGTCCTCTGTCTTTGTTATGCGCTTCTTGAATTGTTTTTCGGTTTGATGAAAAAAAATTCTAAAGATACCGATAACCGAAGCGCCGAGTGCAAGGATTCCATAGAAATAGATGTACACATTGGAAAAAACGTATATCACATATCTATACCCAAGACCATAATTGTCAGGAAAGAAAATAAGCCAAAAGGAAGCAACGAGGGTGTATACGAGCAAAAATAAATACCCCTTCTTGTACTGCTCCCTTGCTGCTTTATATACAATAACGGTAGAAAGGTACGAGATATAAACGCAAAAGATAGATGCAGTGGCTGAAAAAAACAGCTTGTTCATAAAACTTCAAGTTGGGAAACTCTGGTATGTACAGATATAAAACTGTAAACAAAACTGGCAAAGACACCACAAAAGCGGTAAACAAAGACTTATGCTCCATATTGTAGCATTTGATTAATTCTGATAAATCCATAATTTCTTAATTTTAAATGTGACAATGCAAAATTAAGGAAATCCCCTGACAATAACGCGATGTTGCCAATCGGATTGGTTCAGGGGAACATGAATGATTGAAGTTAGAGTTTAGTTTTTGTCCGGTCGGTTTGAGAAAATAGACCGGACTCTTTTTTAGGAACAACAATTAAAAACAATATAAATATGGGAAAGAAAAAAGTAAAAGTCAAGTACAACGCTCCCGGCTGGGAAGACAGAATCGGGACCATATACAGCATTAGTGGTGACAAGGTAACGATAGAGTTTGGAAAGCATTCCTTTATCGAGGTTTACAGAGACGAAATCATTTTTGTATGAGAAAGATAAATTGCTATACGGTATTCTTTGCCTTCTGCTTATTGTGGATGGTAGTATTACTGGTAAGGTCGGTAGCCGTAACTAATGTGGGGCAAGTGTTCCCTGCATTCATGTTCTCCCTGATGGCATTCCTTTCATGCCTTGGGATATACATCACTTACAATGAGTGATTACGCTTAGAAAATAATGTTAGTGTTTATTCGTGCCGTCCAATCTGTAAAGACGGGCGGATATCCGGGATATTAGCTCAGAGGCAGAGCGGTGCATGGTATTGGTATTTGTAGTTTTGTCATGGTATTATTTAAAGGTTTCATGCACAGGTCACGGCGTTCAAGTCCCGTATATCCCACAAACCAATTATTCATATGAAAGAAATACGATTGTTAAATGCTGACGAGATAGACGCTCGTGTGGCTACAGTGAATCAAAAAGGGTGTTCATTGCTCCTTTATAAGGACGCCCGTTGTGACATGAGGCTCCTGGATGAAACTTTCGGTTCTATGAACTGGACCAGAAGTCATGAAGTAATAGACGGGAACCTTTATTGCAACGTTTCCGTCTGGGACGAAGAAAAGAAAATGTGGATAACAAAGCAGGATGTGGGCGTTGAGAGCTATACCGAGAAGGAAAAGGGACAAGCTTCAGATGCGTTCAAGCGTGCCTGCTTCAACTTTGGTATAGGGCGTGAACTTTATACAGCCCCTTTTATATGGGTAAACCTTACCAACGACGACCTGAATGCACAAGGGAAAATCAAGACCACATTCAAGGTGCAGTCAATCGGATATAACGAGAAGAGGGAAATAAACCGGCTTGTGATAGTTGACAACAAGAGGAACGTCCGATATGAGATGGGTAAGGTTATAAAGCCTAAAGAGGGGCCGAATAACATAGACAATGATATGCTGGCCATGGCGCTGCAGGAAATAAACAGCGCGCAGAGTTTGCAAACCCTTACACAGATATACAATAATTATGAGCCTTTGCACGGAAACGACAAATTCATGTCCTCCCTTAGCGCAAAAAAGAAATTGCTATGATGGAATTGGTAAAGTCTAACGTGTTCTTTAACCAGGAAGAGCATACATATACACTTGACGGTATATCACTTCAAGGCATTACCGGAATGATAGGCAGACAACTTTTCCCGGACAAGTATTCGAATATTCCCAAGGAAATACTCAATGCCGCAGCCCGAAGAGGTTCCCTTATCCATGAGACGATAGAGCTTGTAGATGATTTGGGAATATCCAATGAAATGGAGGAAGTAAAAGGATACATTGATTTGAAAGAATTGTACGGGCTTCAATACGAGACAAGCGAATACCTTGTTTCAGACAATAAGAATTTTGCCTCCTGCATTGACAAAGTCTACCGTGAAAGCAATACTGAATTTTCATTGGGCGATATAAAGACAACTTACGAACTTGACAAGGATTATATACGTTGGCAGCTATCCATATATGCGTATCTGTTTGAAATGCAGAATCCGGGATGCAAGGCCGTCCGTTTGTTCGGTATATGGCTGCGTGGGAAAATACATGAGTTGGTAGAAGTTGAGCGTATTCCCGGCTGGGTTGTCAAAGATTTGCTTGATGCAGAAATAAACGGAAGAAAGTTCATCAATCCATACTCCATTCCTTCGGCAACAAGTCAGATGCCCGCAAAATACAAAGCAATGGAGCAGTCCATTGCCGAGATACTTGAACAAGCGAAGTATTGGACGGAAAAGAAGAAGGAGCTTTCCGATGGCATCATGAAGGCAATGGTCGAATCGGGTGCATACTCCTGGAAAGGAAATACGGTATCCTTCACACGAAAGAAGGACACCATCCGCAAGGAGTTTGACAAGAAAAGTTTTGAGAGGGATTATCCCCAATTATACAATCAATATTTAAAAGAGACTCCCGTAGCAGGGAGCGTAACATTAAAAACAATATAGTTATGGCAATTTTAAGCGGTTCCATCTGCTTGTCTGAAATTCCAAGAGAGCAGATGAAGAAAGTAATGTGTAAAGATGGAGTTGAAAGAATCTATGTGAACGTGGCTGTCATTGAACGGAAAGAGAAATCCCAGTTCGGGCATACCCACTTCATCACTTGTTCCCCGAAAAAGGAGGAGCGCATCGAAGGTAAGTCATATATTTTTGGTGACCTCAAAGAGTTTATACCTCAAAACACCTCTCCTACTTCTGAGGATATAAATAATGCACCAAGTATTGACCCGGCAGACGACCTCCCGTTCTGATGCAATACGATGGCTCTAACCCACTCCATGTTCAGCAGGCAAAAGCGAAACTGGAGAAGCTGATAAAGGGACAGAAGGTATTTGAGCTGACAGAGAAGAAACCGAAAAGGTCTTTAAATCAGAACAAATATCTTCATGTTATTTTAGCATATTTCGGATGCCAGATTGGAGAAACGATGGAGTACGTTAAGCGGAACTATTACAAGATTCTCTGCAACAAGGACACTTTCGTCCGTGAGAGGGACGACAAGTATCTTGGAAAAATAAAATACCTGCGCAGTTCGGCTGACCTTGACAGTGCAGAGTTTAGCCTTACCATTGAAAGGTTCCGGAATTTTGCAAGTGCCCAAGGTGTATACATTCCTTCTCCAGAAGAAGAACGTCTGATTCAGTTGATGGAGATTGAGGTCGAACACAACAACCTTTATATTTAAACAATGAAGTTTACTGTGACAAAACAAGAAGCGCTTCTCCTGCAAAAGCTGCTTTACTCCTACAAGGAATGCCTGCCCGATGGAACGACGGAGAAGCACGGACGTTTTGTCGGGAAGCTTAGCAAGAAAATCAAAAGACAAATTATTAATCAATTAAAATTATGATGCACACTTGGTTCGAGGTATCTATAAAATACCAAAAAATAGCCGAAAACGGCATGGAAAAGAAAACAACCGAAAAATACCTTTTTGACAGTCTTTCTTTTACAGAAAGCGAAGGAAGATGCATTGAGGAAATGACACCGTTTATTAGTGGAGAATTCACGGTTTCTGATATTAAGAGGGCTAATTATTCAGAGGTGTTTTTCTCTGACGAGGAATCTGCAGATAGGTGGTTTAAATGTAAATTGGCATTTATCACCCTTGATGAAAAGAGTGGTGCTGAAAAGAAAACATTTACTCAAGTATTGGTACAAGCTGCCGACCTACGTGATGCCGTGAAGAAATTGGACGAAGGTATGAAAGGGACACTAGCTGACTATCTTATTGCATCTGTGGTGGAAACGGCTTTGATTGACGTATATCCTTATAAAGCAAAGGAGGACGGCCATGAATGATTTTATAAGTGATTGGTACCTTCCGATGGACTTCGGGAATGACGCTCCGGAAGAAATGCCGGACGGTGAAGATAATTTCAATTTCGACTAAACTTTTTGTTCAACCAGCCTGCCCGGTCTGTGAAGATGGGACGGGCGAATATGGGCGTGAGACCGAAGTTGGTTATACGGAGAGAAAGCCGAAATGACGGAGTGCTCAGGTACGATGGTTCGATTCCATCCACGTCCACATATTTAATTTGAGAAATAATATGAAGCCTTACATAATAACTTCCATGTCCCTAATCACGTATAGCGGCAGGAAGATACCTCTCGAAATAGTCGAGAGCCATATACTGACAAAGCCTTTGAAGGCAATCAAGGAGAAGCTGCTTGACGCTTTCTCCACGATGATAGACAAGCCGGTGAATATTGAACTTAAAATAAAGCATATATGATATATGACAAACAGATAATAAGAGGCAAGATACCAAGTAAATCCAATTGTTACAAGATTGTCACATTATCCGGTCATGGTTCTTTGGCAAAGCAGAGGGTTCTTAAAGAGTATGAAAAGACTTTTTATGTACAGTGCGGACTTAGAGACAAAAACATCAAAGGGTTCTTTAAGATAAATGTGGACGTGTATCACGAAAACTTGCGTCCCGACCTTGACAACGCTTTCAAAATTTTACTTGACTGCCTGCAAGGATGCAAAGCCATAAAGAACGACCGCCAGTGTGTGGAAATCCACGCGCGCAAATTGGTTGACAAACTCAATCCAAGAATAGAATTTGTAATTGAGGAAGTTGAATTATAAAATAATAGACAATTTGAAAGATGCATGATAAAAGATAGTTTTAAAGTTCCTTCAATCAAAGAAGTTGCCAAAGAGATAGAGCATATACCGAAATGCACAAGAAGCGGAGAGATAAACATTTTGCATTTGTATATGGAAAGAAAACATTTATCTATTTCCAACAATTACAGCAGTAAAGAAAATGGCAGAAAAAGCAAAAAAGAAATCTTTCATTTTTAATGTTGAATGGCAAGAGATACTATTAGGTTACCCATCGGAGGTCAGACTTGAAGTGTACGATGCAATTATTGAGTATGTTGCGTCGGGGACAATTTTGGAGCTGAAACCAATGGCTAAAATGGCATTCTCCTTCATTAAAAAAGAAATAGATTACAATACCTGCAAGTACAATGATATTGTGGCAAAACGAAGCGAAGCAGGAAAAAAAGCAATGAATAAACGCTACAATAAAGTTGCAACAAGTCTAACAAATGATAGCAAATCTAACAAATGTTATCAAGTTGCAACAAATCTAACTGTTAATGATAATGATAATGTTAATGAATCTCCTTACGGAGATAAAGTAGATGCTTTTCTCCCGGAAATATCAGACAAGCCTCTGAAAGAATGTTATGAGGAATTATCCGCCAATAATTCATGGATAGAGACTGTCGTAATGAACAAGAGGTCTGCCGGACATCCGGACTTTACCCTGCAATATTTCCAAGAATATCTCAAAAAATTCTTTGAAAAACTTCAAAATGAGGGAGAAATCCGTAAAAGCCCTAAAGACAGCATGGCTCATTTTGTCAGGTGGCTGGATATTGAACTCGGGAAATCCAAAACGGACATGTATAAGGCAGCGAACGAACAGTTATTGTTGTCTGTCAAAGAGGACAAGAAAGGGTACTACCAATTCTTGTCGTACATCAAGAGGCAAGCTCCGTATTGTTTTTCAAATATGCGGCTGCCTACCGAGGAAGAGTTCTTGCTACTACGGGGCAAATACGGGAATGAGATGTTTAAAAGCGCATTGCGCACAATTGAAGGCAGGTCAGACATACGTTCTAAATGGGATGTTTTGTATTATGCCGTCTTAAAACAATTCGAATATCAAAATGGAAGTTAATATACAATTACGTGACGAGGAAGCAGAGAAAATTGTTCTCGGCACTATCATTGCAGAACGTGACGCGATAGAGCAAGTAAGGGACATTCTTTCAGAAGAGTGCTTCTATAACCATTTCCATGCGGAAATATACAAGGCGATACTTCAAGTTGTATCATCGGGAAATAGGGCTGACCTTATTTTCGTCAAGAGTAAGCTGGAAGAGAACGGAGTGAAATTTGACATAGTTGAATACATGAAGATTGTATCCTGCCATACTTTCGATTTGTATCAATACGCCTCGAGACTCCATGACTTGCGTATACGAAGGGCATTCTACTCCATTGGGCAGTACCTTGTATCCAACTCATATACGGAAGCCGAAGACATTGAAGATGTCGCAAAAAAGGTCAATGACGACATGGCTTCGTTGTTCAAATCAAGCAGTACTACAATTTCTTCGATAAATGAAGGGATTGAAAATGTGTACAAAATGATTAACGAAAACCTATCCGGCAGTAAGCCGCTTACTGGAACTCCGACGGGATTTGAGAAGATAGATTCCAAATCCGGAGGATTGCAGAAGTCTGATTTGATAATTGTCGCAGGTGAAACCTCACAAGGGAAAACGAGCCTTGCTGTGTCTATGATGCGAAATGCGAGCATTTCGGATGCAAAGATAGCCATGTATTCGATGGAGATGAAAAAAGAGCAAATTGCGGCTCGTATTCTCTCTATGGAAAGTGGAGTATCATCCAATCAAATCATGTATTCAAGGCTTACCGATTCACAGATACAAGCTATTGACAAAGGAATCGGAAATATAATCGGTAAAGGCATATACTTTGACGATAGAAGCACATCAAACATAGACACCATCATTTCGTCTATCCGGTACATGAAACTGAAGCATGATATTGATGGCGCGATAGTGGATTATCTGCAAATCCTCAATGTCAACATGAAGGGGGCCAACAAGGAGCAGCAGATGGGTGACGTGGCAAGGCGTTTGAAGAACTTGGCCAAGGATTTGGATATTTGGATTATCGCCCTTTCCCAGCTCAATAGGGACAAGGACAACCCGGTACCTTCCCTTGCAAGGTTACGGGATAGCGGACAGATAGCTGAAGCAGCCGATGTGGTTATGCTGATATACCGCCCGGAAGTCAAGGGGAAAAACTATCCGGAGGAGTTTTCCAATGTAAGTACAAAAAACACCGCAATGATAGATATTGCTAAGGGACGTAATATTGGCATTATGAAATTCATATGTGGGTTTAATCCTTCTACGACGATGTTTTATAATCTTGATTCGGTTCCCGTTTTTGGGAGCACCAATTCTGAAATGGTAGATGAAAATCCATTCTGATATGGCAAAGAAAAAAGATATACCACCTGCACCCGTCCGCTGCCGCCAATGCTCATACTCCAGAGATTTCGTAGACAACTCTTGTCTATGCAAGGCCAAGGGCCATAGGGTGTGCGCGTGCGGCAGATACGGCAGGATATGTGACAAATTCAACAAAAGATGATTTTATGGACATAGAACTTGAAAAGAAAATAGAATTATTGGAATGGCAGCGTGACAACGCACTGCGCCTGCGCTGCCCGTTTGCCCGTTGGTGGCAAAGAAGTACCAGCGAATGATTGATGAACTTGCAAGAAAAAGCAGAAACAATGAAACCAAAGAAAGATTTGATTAAAGCTGCCGAGGCTGATGGCAGCATAGACAGATTGAGCAGCCTCCTTTCAGCCGCACACATACTGAACTGCGAAGCCAACATGCTGGTAGAGGAAGCGGCAGACCTGATGAACGCCAAAGGGTTACTACTCGGAAATTTGAAAAGGATTCATAACAGCTTTGTCAAGAGCGCCGACATGTACTTCCTGGAATTCTCCTCACTCGTAGAGACAGAGAACTCGAAGATGGATATGTTCAGGGACATGGACGAGTTCGACGCCAAGTTCCGCGAGTGGGCAAAATTACCGTCTGATTGGAAACCTAAAGAATCAGAAGAATGAGTGAAAGATTAACACACGGTTCTCTATTTAGTGGCATTGGCGGTCCAGAAATAGCTGCCGAGATAATGGGCTGGAAAAACGTGTTCCATTGCGAGATAAACCCGTTCGGGAGAAAAATACTTGATTATTGGTTTCCAAACAGCAAAAGTTATGAAGACATCACGAAAACAGATTTTAGAGAATGGCAAGGGAAAATCAATGTCCTCACCGGAGGTTTTCCCTGCCAGCCCTTCTCTTGTGCCGGACAGCGAAAGGGAGCGGAAGATGACCGCTATCTCTGGCCGGAAATGCTACGAGCGATACGGGAGATTCAGCCCGATTGGGTTGTTGGTGAAAACGTTGCTGGAATCCTCACGATGGTACAGCCCGGCAGTGAAACTGCGTTGGGACGTGAAGAATCTCTGTTCGGAGAGGTTGACCGAGAAAGAACATTGCATCGGCAGGAATATGTCGTCGAAACAGTGTGTAACGACCTTGAACGTGAAGGATATTCCGTCCAACCGGTTGTTATTCCGGCTTGTGCCGTCGGAGCGCCGCACAGAAGAGACCGCGTCTTCTTTATTGCCCACCGTGCAGACGCAGGGTCTGAAGGTATGCAACGAGAATGGGAAAACAATATTCTATCCGGTGGAACTGCTACCGACACCGACAGCCATAGATGGAGGGACGGGAAGAATCAACAAGTCACTATCGCCGAACGCAAAGGAACGGCCAACATTGGCACTTTCCGCGAAGATGGGGCTTCTTCCGACTCCCAATGCCAGGGAAGCGGACAAATATACAAAGAAGTACAATCCGAACAGTCAGATGGGCATAGCTTTGACAGCAATGGCAATAAACGGAATGTTGCCTACTCCAGCAGCGAGGGATTATCAACCCTCCGTTTCCCCACAAGCATTGAAAAGAAAAAACGGGAAAATGAGGACGGATGCTCTGTGCAACCTGCCGGTAATGTTAGGAGAACACCATTTGCAGAACGGTGGGAAAACTTCCCAACTCAATCCCCAGTTTGTAGCCGAGATGATGGGATTTTCACCGGATTGGACGGTATTGCCTTTTCAAAGTGGCGGCAGGAATCGATAAAGGCATACGGCAATGCGATTGTCCCACAAGTAATGTATGAGATATTCCTGGCAATAGAATCTATAGAAAAAGGCAAATAGTATGAACATTCACCAGACAGTTCCCCGTTCGGATTGCACCTCCTTCGCCAAGTGCGGCAAGCATTCCCTTGCATATTGCAGGAGGTACGGTGCGTCCGAATGCGGACCATGTGAGATTGTGAGGAGGAAACCCCGTAACCGGGTGGTGGTTGACGGAGTGGAGCGGAAGCTGTGCACCCGCTGTGGTAGAGCGCTTCCGTTATCCCGGTTTTTCGATAGGACAGCCCGTCGTAACGGTAAGGAATACCATCTGAAAGCGTCATGGTGCAAGATGTGTATGGCAGAGGTACAGAGCGAGCGGAATAGAAGAAGGAAAATAATAATTAAATAACAAGAAAAATATGAATATTCAATCTAAAATAGCTTACTCCATCTCTTTGTTGCGCAAATGTGAGCAAATGGCGCTTGACTATGACCCCGAAGATGGATTTTACCTGGCATTCTCCGGCGGTAAGGACAGCCAAGCTCTCTATCACATAGCAAAGATGGCAGGAGTGAAATTCAAGGCTCACATGAACCTAACCAGTGTTGACCCACCAGAGGTTATTCGCTTTGTGAAACGGAACTATCCGGATGTGGAGCTGATAAAGCCGAAGATGTCAATTTATGATATGGCACTTAAGAAACATTTAATGCCTACAAGAATTCTTCGTTGGTGTTGTGCTGAATATAAAGAGATGTCTGGCGCAGGAAAGGTGACACTAATAGGTATTCGCCATGCGGAAAGTGTAAGGCGTTCCAAACGAAAGGAGATTGAAATTAGCTCCCATAAATTCAGTGGGAACTTCGACCAATTTTCGGAGCACAAAGAGAAAATGGTTACATGTGTTGGTGGCAAAGACAAGATTCTTGTTTCTCCGATTATCCATTGGAGTGATAAAGATGTATGGGATTTCTTGAACGGAAATAACATAGAGCACTGCTCCCTATACGATGAAGGATATAAACGAATAGGCTGTATTCTCTGCCCGGTGTCAAACTATAAGCAGAAATTAAAGGATTGTCAGCGCTTCCCTCATGCCCGTACAAGATGGATTCAGACCATACAAAAACTCATTGATACCGGATATGTCAATCGTAACTTTACCGATGCAGAGTTTGGTTTTAATTGGTGGATTAGCGGCAAGTCTTTTGACCAATATTATGCAGATGAGGTGTTACAACGGAAAATAGAGTTTAACGAATAACAATCAAAGAGTAGCTATGAAACAGACAGTAGAAGAAGTTGCAAAAGAAGCAAGAATGGCAAGTGCCGAAACATTGACCACCTATGGTACACATACGTCACTTGATGATTTTACATATTTATCCCATGATGAAATTGCAGAAGCTGCATTTATAAAAGGTGCTGAATGGCAGGCAAAGCAAGCACCTTGGATAAGCGTTAAGGAACGGTTGCCAGAAAAGAATACCGTGGTTCTGACAAGAGGGGCTTATGGCTTCCTTATTTGCCAGCTTTCATCTTTGGGTGAATGGGAAACTGGGGCAAATGTTAATAAAGAAAGATTAGGCCTTACCCATTGGATGCCCATCCCCTCTTTCGATGAGATACTAGAAGCCAACAAGGATGTACTGGAACGGATTAAGGAGAAAGGAGACTGCCATGATAGTAAAGAAAGAATTTTATAACATCAAATGTGACTGCTGCGGACGTGTAGCTGATGAGATGTGGCACGATACGGAAGAGATCGTAAGATATATAGCAACGGAAAGTGGATGGCTTCTGCATTGGGATAAAGCCTATTGTCCGGATTGTTATGATTTTGATGGAAACGATAATTTGATTATAAAGAAAGGAGAATAACTATGGATAGTATAGAACAAGCAAAAATAAAGAAAGCGAAAGCAGAAATGGAGATAGCCCGGATTCTGGAAAATCTCGAATTAGAAACCGGATTGAAAACCAATATAGTTTATGTGTATCGGGAAAACGCAAAATCAGAACCTTTATCTCAACCCAAAGAGTGTATAAGAATAGATATTATTTTAACACTATGATAAAATTAAGACTGATACTCCGATTTCTGCTTATCCCTTTATGGTTCGCCATATTCATAGCCTATCTGCCGATATGGTATTTGCAAATGAGCTGGTACTATTTCAGCTTTAGCGATTACTGGGACAGCTATATAGTATTATGGGACAGAATAATGTTGTTTTTAAAACTTAAAAAGGAATAGGAGAAGGTCATGGAAGTAAAGAACGGAATAATAATAGACGGGGTGCTGCATGAAATGGTGTCAATAAGAGAAAACTACTCGTGTGACAATTGCAGCTTGCAAGGAACATGTGATAAAACAGACTTCTTCTTATGTACAGTAATTGCCGGACGGCATAACTCTGATGAACGTTTTATCAATCGTGGCAAAGTAACGGATATTAAGACAGATAAGGAGGAATAAATAATGCACCAGTGTAATTATTGCTGTTGGTATAACGAAAGATACGGGAATTGCGAATGCCCATATGCAATGAGAAAAAAGGCATGTGATAAGGCTAAAAAGGAGAAAGAAAGGAGTGAGAAATGAAATTAAAACATCCATTAGATTGGTATAACGAAAATACACCATCGGAAGATGGAGAATACGAAAAGGGATGTTTATCTATCGCCTTGATAGTAGTAATCATTTTCATTGCATTAGCGGTTGTAATTTTATCTTACGAATTATGAAATCAAAACAAGTATTATCAATCGAACAGATGAAGTACTTACAGGAGCTTGGATTAGATACAAGCGATGCAAGTATGTGCTGGTGTCGCGCTATCTCACATAAATCTGCAACGTGGGAGCTTGAAATCTATGAGTATGTAATAAACCAAAAACTGGATTCTAAATTTTGGGAAACAACCCCTACTTATACTTTGCAGGATATTCTCGACAAGCTGCCGACACTTATAATTATAAGTTCCGATTTTTATAAGATTTGCATTGAACCGTCTTGTGGATATTGGGATATATATTACTATAAATCTGATGCTACAGAACTTATCTCGAAAAAGTCTGAAAATATTATTGATGTGGCTTACGATATGTTGTGCTGGTGTATTGAAAACGGATATGTTGGAAAGGAGGGTGAATAATGTCAAGAGGGGAAATATTAAAGCTATCAGATTTGAAAGATATGCACGGCTCTATTACTTTGGAATATACCGGGATTCTTTATGCTGGTGTAGATAGGGAAAAGAAGCTCCGTGAATTGGCAAAAGTTAATCCGCAGGAGTATTGTCTTGCATTAGGAGTGAATGATGATAGTGAAATTTTCAAAGACATTTCGTCGGGTTCCTTAGTGTCTCCGATGAAATTTTTTAAAAGACTGAAAGGAGAATGACTATGAATGATGAAGAGATACGGAATATAATCAAGATTCAGTTGCAACATTTAAGTAAAGAACAGTTGATAGACGTTCTAATTGATATTTGTATGGTAATTCCTGCGTTTAGAATGTCAAACGCTTTGAGCAGTTTACAATGTACCAATATAAGGGATGCTATAGATGGAGTACAACAAGTAAATGTGAGTTTTAATCCATTGCAACGAATAGCAGAGAAGGAGGTGAATCATGAATAGTGTACAGACACAGACCTTTTCTATCAAAGGGGATAACGATGCTGTGATATATATTGATTTTTGTGATGGAGATTTATGTGCTTCTGTTGTAGTAGAAGGCAAACAGGCTGATTTTCACTTTGAGCCTACTACTTTGAAAATGTTTGCCTATGCTTATAAGTTGCATTGTGAAGATATGCTTAATAATTCTTTAAAAGGATAATAACTATGGGATTTACAACACCGTGCTTTATACGCAAGAATACACCGGAGCTTCGGAAGAAGCTGGAAGAGTTGGGATATGAAATACTTAATTCTGGTAATACAACCTTAGATGCACATAATTATGACGGCAATGGAAGTCATAAAAGCATTGAAGAAGGAAGAGCAATCATAACATCTTATGGGAATTTATATGGGGTGATATATGATATAGATACCGTAACCAAGAAAGGAAGGATTGATTGCGGAGCCAACGAACCTTTGTTTCTCGCCATTGCTGCATTGAGGGACGATATAGACAAGAACCAATGGTTTACGGATGGAGATAAATGGATTCAGTGTCTGGAAATCAAGTTCTCTACTTATTGGGCTTACAATGATATTGAAGTGGATGCCAATACTATTCACAAGGCTACCGTAAATGAACTGATTGAACATTTTAAAACAAAGGAGGAATAACTATGGATGATTTGACAAAAATCTTATTTTCAGTAGTTATTATAATGCTATTCATCCAAATGGGATTGGCTATAGCATACAATTGGGATGAAGAATCTATGAGGAATAAGAAACTGGAAAAGATTGTGACAAGATTTGGTGCTCTTACAATGGGTGCGATTGGCATTTCTGTACTTATTTGGTTGATAACATTTATATGGAGTGATTAATTTATCGGAGGAACAATCATGACCGAAGAACTTGTAACATTAGAAATAGCGAAGCTGCTGAAAGAGAAAGGGTTTGATTGGAAGTGTGAACGCACGATAAGTTGCGATAAAATTATTAGAAGATGGAACCGTCCGCAAGACATATCATGTTGCACAGAAATAGATGGCGAATTAGTTGAATTTTTATGTCCAACATTGTATGTTGCCCAGAAGTGGCTACGTGAAATCAAGAACTTACATATCACTATATATAATAGTGCTTCCGGCTACACATACGATATATCTAAAGCGGATATGGGAACGGTACTTTATTGTTCCCCCGAAGGTCCTAATGATGGAGGTAATTGGGACACCTACGAGGAAGCACTGGAAGCAGGAATACAAGAAGCGTTAAAACTTATATGATATGGCTAAGAAAATAATGTTTAATGATAAATACAGCTTAACCCAAGCCGTATTGGATGGTCGGAAGACTATGACGAGAAGAATAATCAAATGTCCAAGAACTTTTAAAGGAGAATGGGTCGCCGGATTCAATATACACAGACGCCATTCTGATAAAAAGATTGTTGATTGGCCTTGTATGTATGATGCAGATGAAAGATGGTTTGATATGGGCGAGATATTTCCAAAATACAAGGTTGGTGAAGTTGTTGCTATTGCGCAGAGCTATTTAGATTTATCCCTTGCGGAGGTATCTCAATGGAAGAGTAATGGTAATAAAACAACTATCAATTCTCTTGCAGGTTGGACTAACAAGTTGTTTACAAAAGCCGAACTCATGCCCCATCATATCCGCATTACCAATATCAAGATAGAAAAACTTCAAGGCATCTCCGATAAAGATTGCTTGAAAGAAGGAATTTATAAAGGACAATGCGGAAGTGCAGATACACATTTTATGGATGCTTATTATTATAAAGGGGACATTCAGCCTTATTGTACCCCTCGTGAAGCCTTTGCCGCCCTCATAGATAAAGTCTCCGGCAAAGGTACGTGGGAGTCCAACCCTTATGTCTTCGTTTACGAATTTGAACTGATTGATTAATATGATATGGAAACCGTGGAACTGATAATTAAAATCTCCATCTCTTTATTCAATGCCATTGCATTAGGATTTGTCCTAATCCTGGTCAGCAAATGGCATAGGCGCATGGAGGACAAGCTGAATGAGATAAGGGAATACACCCGTAGGGTTTCAGACCGTGATGATGTTATTTATATGAATCAGCTTCAATGGCTGAAAAGTAAGTTGATTGAAGAGGAACGGTACGAGGAAGCCGCTAAAATCAATAAATGTATTGAGGATGAGTATAACAAATTAAAGAATAGGAAAAGTGATTATGAAGCGTGAAATAAAATTCAGAGGTAAAAGTACTGATACGGGGAAATGGGTATATGGATTTCTCTCTTTTTTCTATACTGCCGGAAGGGACGAAAACGGGCTTATCTTTACGGACAAGGCGAGGATATATTCCCCAGAAGACGGCTGCTGCTACGACGTATGGGCTGAAACCGTTGGGCAGTTCACCGGCTTGTGCGATAAGGACGGGAAAGAAATCTATGAAGGCGATATTATAAATTTCACTTTTTATTCCGACATGGCGGGACATGCTCATTTGGAAAATAGACAGGAAATAATTCGACCGCAAATAGTTGAGTTTTACGATTGTAGATTCGTCTTGCACGACTTTACGCTTGATAAAGAAAATGTAACGTATTTCACTTTTCATTTTTCGGATAAATTTAGGCATAGATATGAGATTGCAGGTAATATTTACGATAACCCCAATTTAATATAAGAAATAGCCATGAGAGTAAAGAAATATTTCCATAACATCCAGTGTGATGTATGTGGGGATTTAGCCGATGAAGAGATGTGGCATGAGGATATGAAAACCGTTGCCGAAGTAGCCAATGAAAGCGGATGGTATTACGACCCAGTGGATGACAAGCACTATTGCCCGGATTGCTATGAATATGGGGATGATGGAGAGATATTAGTTAAAGACGGAATGGTAAATACAATGGAGATAATATTATTAGGGAAAAGGCTTGAAGACTATCCGGAAACAGAATATTACGAACGAAGGCTTATCTACACAACATACAGTTCTGGCTTCAGAGAGCATAACATTGCGGCATTCAAGAGCAGGCTGAAAAAAGACTTTGACGATGAAATAATCAATAATTTCGTCAAGGACGGCAACGGCTTTTGGGCTACAGATGAAATTATAGCCGCTGTCCGTGTTTCCTTGTCCCTCAATCTGCTTACTGATGAGGAATGGAAGAAGGCAATTCCGATTATAGAGCGTGGTCTTGAAGCCAATAAAGCCTATGTCCGTATGCTTGACGAGATGTCGGTTATATTGGAGAAGTATTGCGAAGAATGGGAGGAATTGGGGATGCGTTATAACTTTATGCAACGTGTCCCTCTTGAATGCTGGCAGGGACGTTTTAGCAGGCATAGCCAGAATCCGGAACAAAAGCCGAATTATTCATGAGTAAACTATACAAAGTAACCCTCTTCGGCAAACCGTTCATGATTGGATGGTTCAGCCACGCGGACAAATGGTATCACAAGATTGGAATAATATATTGAAATCATGAGAAAAGTAGACAGACTGAAAAAGCTCCATGCCCCTATTGATGACAAATACAAGAAGATTGGCACAACGGTCAACGGGGACGTGGAACGCCTCGCGGAGATGCACAGAGAAACGGAAAAGGGGAAATATCCCTTACGCATAGACCACCGTACCGTAATATACGTGACCAAAGACAAATGCACTCCCGAATATGCCGCAAAAAAGCGCAAGACGTTGGGTCTTGCCCCTGCTGTCGAAGTGAAAGGACATGCATCAAGACTTGTGGACATGGACAAGCTGAGGAGGATGGTAAACGACGGGATGAAGTCCAAGGACATTGCCTATGAGATGGGCGTGGCGGCATCCACCATAAGCACTTACATAAGGAAGTACGGGTTAAGAGACAAAGGGTAGATTAGTTCAAGGACCTATCAAGTAAAAAAATAAGGAGCAGCGGACTCACGACTTTCCACCACTCCTTCACACGACATAGTGCAAAGATACTATTTATTTTAAAATACTTATGTTATGGTGAAGGAATTTTCTGCAATATCTGAACTTAAATATATAAGGGAGCAAAAGTCAAGGTTATCAGAGCGTGAGAACGAACTGTCAACCCCCATGCTGGTGGATGTAGAAATAATTCCGCAAATGTATGAATGGTTTGCGGAAATCTTATCAAAAATGGATTTTCCCCCAAACCTGGATTCTGTGATACAGAGAAAGAAGTTCATGTATATAGTTCTTTTCCTTTTTTCTCCTAGTGTACTTGCTGGAGGAAGAATGCCGAACGGAATAAGAATGGCTTTTGAGAAATTGTTTCCCAATGTGAAGCCATGCACTTTGTCAAACAATATATCGGATATCACGTTTCTATATCGACAATACAAGGAATTTCGTACGGATGTAGGGCATGTATACACAGAAATCATGAATCGTTTAAAAGTCAAAGGTCTAATCAAGTAATTATGAATTTGTGATTTCGGCCAGAGGAAACTCTGGCTTTTTTTATGAAATAACAAACCTTTTGCCAAATGTTCGTTATTGGCTTCTCTTTTATTTGCTGTTTTATTTGCAATGGGGTATCTTTGAAATAAATATAAAGCGATTATGGGGCTTACAGTAAAGCAAGAAAGTTTTTGTAATTATTACCTTGAATGCGGCAATGCTTCTGAGGCTTATCGTCGTGCTTACTCATGTAAGAAGATGAAGGATGAGACCATTAACCGGACGGCATTTGATTTGCTCAATAACCGCAAGATTGCCGCAAGATTGAAAGAATTGCGTGCTGAAATGCAGCGACGCTCGGATATAACCAAGGATGAAGTGGTTGGTATATTGGCTGATATAGCAAGAGCCAATATCGTTGACGCCATAGAATCGAGGAACAACGGTGTCTTTACCACGGTGGTAGTAAAAGACGTGACGGCATTGCCGTTAAGCTTACAACGTGCTATACTTTCCATAAAGAGCACAGACAAGGGATATGAGCTGAAAATGTACAACAAGATAGATGCTATTGATAAATTGTCAAAGATGTTTGGATGGGATGCTCCGATAAAGGAGGATGTATCACTAAATAAGAATGATGCCATTACTATCCAAGTGATAGACAAGAGGGAGGACGTGATAGATGTTGATACAGACGACTAAGATATATTCCACGGTGGATAACGCTATAAGGTCTGGGTATAAGGTCGTGTCGGCGCAAGGAAGTTCCAGGTCAAGCAAGACATACAACATATTGATATATCTTTTGGCATACATTATTCAACGCCCTGGAACATCTTTGTCAGTTGTAAGAAAGACGCTTCCGGCACTTAAGGGGTCCGTATTCCGGGATTTCAAGGAAATAATGCAGGACAAGTTTCAGATGTGGGATAACCGGTGCATGAACAAGTCCGAAATGGTGTATACATTGCCTAATGGTTCTTTCTGTGAGTTCTTTTCTACTGATGACGAGCAGAAAATACGCGGTAGAAAGCGTGACATTCTTTACTGTAATGAAGGAAATGAGATTTCTTTCCTGGAGTGGCAACAACTAGTCATGCGTACGACAAGTTTTTCAATAATAGACTACAATCCTTCATTTTCGGATGAACATTGGCTATGCGAGTTGAATAAGGACCCACGAACTTTCCATTTCATATCCACATATAAGGATAACCCCTTTCTGGAGCAGACCATCATCGACGAGATAGAATCCCTCCAGTATAAAAACAAGGTGTTGTGGACGGTTTATGGATTGGGGATGCAGGCCATGGCAGAAGGCCTTGTCTTCCCTGAATTCGAGATTGTGGACGAATTTCCGGCATATGCAAAGCATGTGGCGGTGGGATTGGACTTTGGCTACAGTTCGGACCCAACTGCTATTGTTAAGTGTGGCATTGTGGATGACCGGATGTACTTTGATGAATTATGTTATCAGACCCACATGCTTACAAGCGAGATAATTCGCGCATTGAAATCCATTGGACTGTTTGTGTATGCGGACAGTGCGGACCCAAGACTTATCCAGGAAATCTCAAATGCAGGAATTGTTATATTCCCTGCAGATAAATACAAGGGTTCGGTAATGGGAGGGCTTTTCAAGATGATGGAATATAAGCTGTGTGTAACCAGGAGGTCGGTAAACTTTATAAGGGAGCTTAAGAACTATGTCTATGAGCAAAATAAAGACGGCAAATTTATCAATACCCCGATTGATGCATACAACCATTTGATTGACGCATCACGCTATTGGACGATAGGGAAACTGTTGGGTAAGATATTGGTCGGTAAACAGTATAGTAAAGAAGAATTAGGACTTTATTAAACGGTTGGTATATGAATTTTATAGAAGCCATATTCGGTGTTCTACGGAACAAGGTTTTAAACTCCATGGGAGTTGAGCGTGATTTAATGCAGCTGGTCCACGACAAGGATATAAGCCGCATCCAGTCAATGATGCAGAATCGTGACTTGTGTGTGGAGGAAGCCATAAAGGAATATAATCCTATTACACATGATGTAATGAATCGACCCGATAAAATGCGTAAGGGAAAGGAGCCGTATAAGGTTGAAAAACTGCCTCGTTGCCGACAAAGGTATATCAATGAGGTAGAACTCTTTTTCCTGCTTGGAAATCCTATAAAATGGAAAACTCCTACCGGTGAAGAAGGAAAGGATGAAGCATTTGAAGCATATACCCAATTCCTAAAAGATACCCGTTTCAATACTACCATGCGGCAGGCTAAGCGCATTGCTGGGGCAGAGACGGAGAGTGCTAAAGTATACCATATATATAATGATGGCGGGAAGCCTGCAGTTAAAGTGCTTGTAATATCAAAATCGAAAGGCTATACCTTACGCCCATTGTTTGACCAGTACGAGAACTTAATCGCGTTCGGTTATGGTTATTATATAAAGGAGGGGGGAAAGACCGTGGAACACTTTGATTTACAGACACCGTCTTTTATTTTTAGATGTAGGAAGGCTGATATTGGATGGGAGGTGGTTCCCGTGTCTAATCCTACCGGGAAAATAAATGTTATCTATTATCGTCAGGAAAAGGCATGGGCCGGCACTGAGAGGAGATGTTCACGGGAAGAGATGATTGATTCGAAGGCGGCCGATACAAATAACTATTTTGCAGACCCTAAACTAAAAGCTACTGCTGATGTTATCGAGTCATTGCGGGGGGCAGAAACAGTAGGGGAGGTTCTACAATTGACCAATAAGGAAATCAGTGCTGTCGATTATCTGGTTCCTCCAGAATATTCTTCCATGAAAGAAAGCGAGAAGGAGGATTTGAACTCTTCTATCTTGTTTGACTCATTTACTCCCGATTTTTCGTTTGAGAATATGAAGGGGTTGGGTACTCTTTCCGGTGAAGCATTGAAGAGAGCTATGGTTCTCGGATTTATTAAGAGGGACAATCTGAAGGAAATATATGATATTTTGGTGGATAGAGAAAAGAACTTGATTGTATCTATAATGATGAATGTCACTCATATTCATTTGCGTGAAAAGCTTTCAAAAATGGCTGTTGAACATGAATTCTCAGAACCTTTCAGTGAAGACGTCCAAGAGAAATGGGCCTCTATAGGGAAAGCATATAATGATGGCATCATATCTCTGGAGCAGGCTGTCAATATACTTGCTCTGGCAGACAACCCCCAAGAGGAAATAGAACGGATAAAGAGTGAAAATCAAGAAAAACATCAAGATAAGAAGGGGAATTATCCCCCGAATTCTAATTAAAAACAAACCTTTTATAAAAGGTTCGTTCTGGAAGTCCAGAAAATTTTACCCAATAATTACCAATGTATAATTTTATACAGAATTAAAACAAGTTATGTATGAAAGAGAAAATATTTCAAGCCTTAAAACAAGCTTATTCAAATCTTGGGTTAAGCGATGACATCTTTCAGGGACATTCCGAAGCTCTGGAAGCTACCGGTCTTGTAACTGAGGATAACCTGGCCACAATAGTGGCTGCTCAAAAAGCATTCCTTTCGTCTCTTCAAAGCGGCATTGACAAACGGGTGACAGACGCCGTCAATAAAGCGAGGGAAAAGAAAGAGGAAGCAAAAGCGGATGAAGGGGGCGATAGCAAGCAACCGGATATCCAAAAAATGATTGATGATGCAATTGCGGCAAGGCTTAATCCCCTTCAAGAAAAGCTAAATTCCTATGAGGTGAAGGAGGCGAAAGCGGCAAGGGCTAATTTAATCATGTCAAAAGCCAAGGAACTCAAAATCTCACAAGGAAGAATCGATGAAGGATTTGCCATATCAGAGGATATGGACGAGTCGGCAATTGATTCCTACTTATCCAAGGTGAGACAAAATGAGGTGGCAAAAGGTTTGGAGGATAAAGGTTCGGCGTTCTCCTTATCTACTCCTGAATCCCAAGGTAAAGAGATGGCCAGGGAATGGGCTGAAAGTTTGCCGGACGCTAACTAATAATAATAAGTTATGGCTATTGTATTTGAAAAAGGAACAATTAAGGGAAACTTTCCCGTATTCTGGAGAGGTGAATGTAAAGTCCTTCCAGGGGATTTCAAGCTTAAGCAGACGTTCCCGGAAGGAACTCTGATAAGAAAAGGGACCCCCATTGCTTTGGATTTCTCAAAAATGGAATGTACCGTTTGCAAGGCTGTTAAAATCGTGTCGGGAGGAACTACTTCCGCTCCGAGAGTTGTTAAAGGCAGTCTGGTGCAGGTGGGGGAAGAGCTGACCATTGGAGAAAATAAGCAGGCTATTACGGCGATAGACAGTTCGAATGCTGATTATGATGTGCTGACATTGGCAGCTGCCTTGACTGGTGCGACAAAAGATGCGTTTGCCGTCGTTGCGGGAAGTGAACCGAATGCTGTTGTGGAAACGGATTATGAATATAAAACCAATATGAGTTTTCAGACTGTTTCTGCAGGTTATGATGTGATTATTCTAAAAGATGTAGCCTATCCCATGCCTGATGAATGGTTGCTGGGAGGATGGTGCATGAAGAATAATCCGAGTATTAAATATGTAAGACAATAAAACTATGCCGGGATTATTTTATAGCTCGATTTTTGGCGAACTCACCAAGCAGGTGCAGGTTCGTATTGATGCCGCTTCTGAGCTGCACAAAAGATTGTTTGACCAGAATATTTATGAAAGATTTCTGGATTGGGACATACCGACTATCGGACTTAACTTTGAGGAGCTGATTGGACAGTATAACTTAAGTGTGGCTGCTGCGACTTTGGACTCAAAGGGTAAGGAACCTATTATGGGTACGGAAGGACTTGAAACTTTGAAGCAGAAAGTCCTCACACATCAGATGAGTTATTCCATGCCTATTGAGGATTATCGTAAAGTATTGCAGATTCTTGATTCCCGCATGCTTACAGATAATCAGAAGACGCAACAGCTTATCAATTTGATGTGGAACAATGTTACAAAGGTGGTTAACTCTGTTCAGTCAAAGCTTGACATTATCTTCTTAGGCGCGTTGTCTAACAAAGGGGTGTTTACTTTTGATGAAAACAACAACCCGGAAGGAGGCGTTCGTGGTGTGATTGACCATAAAATGCCTGCGGAGAATATTGCCAGTGTGACAAAAGATTGGAATACGGATAATAGCGATACTGTGGATTGTTTTGAAGATATTCAAATGATTTTGGACGCTTCTCAGGATAAGGTTACTTTTGATAGAATACTTATTTCTCAGAATCGATTGTCCTACATTCTTCGGAACAAGAAGATGAAACTGGTCATCTTTGGCCAAGATAAATCTTCCACGCCCTTATTGCTGTCTAATTTGAATGAATTCATGCGTCAGAACGGATTCCCTATCTTTGAGGTTATCAGACGTACTACCCGTATTCAAAATAACGGTAAATTGACGGAATATTCTCCATGGAATGATAAAAACTTGGTGTTTATTCCGGCAGGCAAGCTGGGAGTTATCAAGAATGCGTATGCAGACAATGAATTAAGACAAGAGCCGGGTGTCACTTATTCCAATTACGGAAGAATACGTGTTTCCCAATGGGGTAAGGGTGAAACAGACAATTCCAATGGAGTTGAGTTTACCAAGGCACAGTCTTTGTCTTTACCGATTATCACTGAGATTAATGGCATATATTCATTGACAGTAGAGAAGTAATGACAATTGCAAACTACATAAAGCAGAGGTTTTCCTATATCGGAGTGATATCTGATGCGGGAGCCTCTGACTTTGCGGTTGACTTCGGGTTCGATGCAGGGAAAGAGGCTTCCGATGATGACAAATGGCTAATTGGCGTTTCCATCAACAATTTTATTGAGGGTAACATTATGCATCCCACATCGGTAGATGAAAATGGCTTTTCTGCATCATGGGGGACTGATGCCATAAAGTCACATATAAAACTGATGCTTCGGAAATATGGCATTGAGCTGAATGGTGATGCTGCCGAACTGGTCGGATTGAGTGTAATTAGGGATATATCAGAAATATGGTAATGTATTTTCACCCGCATATATTACAATTGAAGGTTTTTACTTCTCCAGAAAGGGATGAATACAATCGTCCCATTCCTGGGACCGGGAGTGAAAGCTGGAAGACTGTGGGAAGATGCCGCTGCGATGACAATACCACCAGGGAATTCAAGTCTGAGAATGGTAAAATATACCGCCCGTTATACCATGTGGTTTCCGAGAGGAATCCAATGATAAAAGCTGGTGATTATATCCGTTGTTTGGATGGTGATAAGGTAAGGGGAGAGGGTGAGGTATATATACCTAAAAGTACAAACTTTTTCTCTTATTCAGAATATTGGATATGATAGTAACAAGTGATATATACAAAATACTATTTGAAAGGGTAAAAGACTTTGGAATCAAGGAGATATATGACAGCTGGAATCCTATAAAGTCCGAACTTGAAGAAGAGGCTATTGTCATTGTCATCTCTACCCCAATATCCCCAGACACCTATTGGGAGAGTGCCTTTGCTTATGTAAACATTTGCGTACCTGACTATCTGCATGAGGTCAATACTGTAAGGCTGAATGAGGTCGAGCGGCTTGCTGAATTGTGGATTAGAGACGGAATTGTAGATGAATACGACGGAAGCTGGTACTTTATATCCAAGTCTTCCATTGGTATAGAAAGGGACGAAGGACTGAAGTGTAGTTACGTGAGTGTTAGATTATCATTTGAAGTGTTAAACATTAATTGAAAATTATATGAAACCGTTTATTGGAATCAAGAAAATATGGTATGGCGATGTGATAACTGAGGCTGTTACCAAAGCAACTCTTAAAACGTGGCTAGGAACAGCCACAGAAGTGAAGAATTCCCATCAGGATACATGGCAGTATACGGAGGACGACCCTACTTATACTGACTATATCAATGAGCTTACCGGGAAAATCTATTATCGTGATGTGACCCAGAACGGGGCGAAAACAATCACTTTCACTATGGGAGAATTCACCTTTGATGACAAGGTGAACCTGCAGGGAGGTGAAAAGGTTGATACAGACGCTGGTTGGGCAGCATCGGATACTCCCGGAATTGTGAACAAGGCTATTGTAGGACAGACCAAGACCGGTAATTATGTCGTGTTTACCAATGCGGCTGTGATTGCTAAGGGAACTATGGCTGAGAAGAACATCGGTCTAGGCGTTACTGCGGTTGCTATGGAAAATGAGAATGAGGGCGTCAAGAGCGATTATCTGTTTGACGGCGCAAAGGTTGATGCCGCATGAACCACAGTCATGGTAACACCTACCCCTTCTGATGCGACCGTTAAACTGGACGGCGATACGGTAAAGTCCAAACGGGTGAACGTCGGGGAAACCGTAAGCTATGAAGTGTCTAAGACGGGGTATGTTACACAATCGGGAACAATTAATACAAGTGTTTCCGATGCCGGGAAGACAGTCAATAAAAATGTTACACTGGTCTCTTCTGAAACCCTTTAAATCATGGTGGTGGGTATCGGCTCACCACCTTTATTCATTTTAGGTTATGAAAGCTGGGAAGATTGTTAATGAGTCCATTCTTGGGGAGGATTTCAAAACTGTGCTGATAAACGGAAAAGCATATACGATATACCCACCTACAATACATAGAATAGCCGGTGCCGCAAAGTGTTTGTCTGACATTGGCGAAGAGGTAAAGACTACCTTAGATTTGCAGCTGAGGATTACAGATAAAATAGAAAGGATAA
>ENA-OYYC01000109-OYYC01000109.1-human-gut-metagenome-genome-assembly--contig:-NODE-109-length-60814-cov-13.281769_pt1 | contig 60814 bp, 44 predicted proteins | sample MGYA00243242_ERZ653433 | MGnify/ENA primary metagenome ERZ653433 (study PRJEB26926, sample SAMN06165127) | human gut metagenome | biome: ENVO:00009003; feature: ENVO:2100002; material: ENVO:00002003... | reverse complement strand
ATACAGCTTGTCACTAAAGTTAAAAACAATATGAAGAATTCACTGATGAGTATTGTCGACAAGATTTTGCTCAGAAAAAGAGCCTTGATCGAAACTGTCAATGACGGACAACTTGCTATTTTTTGATTTTATTTCGAACCCACGTTAAATACCGATGAATCATAAAGATTAAGGATTTCTTTTCTTACCTACCACCGTGCACGGCCAGTAAAAAAGACATCAGTTTCAACTACCGGTTCGCATGAGTTAAAGTCCGAAGTGCTGTTAATGCATGACTCTAACTCCCTCTCTCCCCCTTATTTCTTCTTCCCCGCAGGTTGTTCCTGTGCAGTGGGGGCAGGTTGCTTGGTTTCTTTGATGGTGTTGCAGTTTCCGTTGAAGCAAGCGGTGGGTTCCACTTCCAGCTTGCAGGTATAGATGTCTCCCTCTACCATGCATCCCGATTTCAGGATGAGCTTGTCCGAGATGTGTATGTCTCCTTTCAGCGTGCCTTCCAGTATGGCCGAGGCGGAGGTAACGTTTCCCGTCACTTTTCCTTGGGGGCCGAGCACCACTGTTTTGTGGCATGTGATGTCTCCTTCGATGGTTCCGTCTATGCGCAGGCTTCCTTCCACGTCTACCGTTCCTTTCAGGATGGTGCCTACGGCTATGGTGGTCAGTTTCAAGGGTTGGGATGTCGGGCTGAGATACTCTTCGTTGTTCTTCTTCTTGCTAAACATAGTATGGATGATGTTTGATGTTTGTTGTGTTCCTTGGATTTTCTGCAAAAGTAGGCAAAAAAAACAAATGGTAAAAGAGGGGGATGGAGATTTTTGTGAAGAGCCGTGCGGCTCTTTCATTTTTGTTTTACCTACCACCTCCCCCTGCGGGTACTCCTCCTTCTTGAAGGAGGAGAATCAAGTTACTTTGCTATGTATGAACGGGTTATCGGTTTCACCTTTTTTATCCGGGGCGAAACCCTCTTATTAAGAAAATCACCCCTGTTACAGATGTCTGCGACAGGGGTGATTTATATACTTGAGGTGTTTTGACACACTCTCTTTTTAAGTAATGGATTTAGTTTCCATCTCCCTTCTGGCCATCGAGGATGGGGCGAAGGGTAAAGCCATAGGCGTTGTTGGTTCCGTCAAGAGGATTGGTACAGTTTTTAAAATCCCCTTCTCTTCTATCAATAGCTAATATCAAGCAACTGGAGCTGGCATTTTCATCCAGCGAAACGGTACCGCAAAATCCGGATGTTGCTATGAACGTTAAGCAGGAGAAACCTGGAAAAGTGCCATAACTTACATCGCGGTTCTTTACTCCCATATCACGTACTCCGGTAGCGGGAAAACAAAAGGTATAACTGTTAGCAGTAACAGTCCATCCTTTGAAATCCAAGGATTCAGTTGCATTTCGGTTTTCACTTACAGTTTTTTTTGCATCAGGATTATCTTTAGTTGGAGCAGGCACTAGTTTCAACTCTACCTGATCAAAAAAATCAGCAAAAGCCTTAATAGGCGGAATTTTAAATCCTGCCGGTGAGGGGTCATATATTGTTTTGGTGACATATAGGTCATTAGGAGATTGCTTGTAATCCCGGGGATCCCTGCCAAAGACAAAGTCAGCGATTCCACTTGTTGTCAACTGTGTATTCCAATAGTTCATGATGGCTTTTTGGTCATAATCAGTATTTCTTCCATCATGCCAGTGACGTCGCATATAGTTATTTCTCAGATCATCTGGGGTACCATTTACACCCTGACCATTATCAGTTGGTGGCCGCTTGTGCATAAAAAACTCATTTGGATATTGTATGCTTTCTCCGATACTTCTGGCGCTTTCTGATGAAGTGAAACGATACTTCGGAGTAGAATAGAACATTTTGTTTACCATGTCTAATTCTTTGTCAGCATTGTAAGTGTCAGCATTGTGAATACCCGGGAGCATCGGGTCCTTACGTCCCCATTGGTAATAAGTGTTGTCGCCTGCTTCGGATGCTGCAATCTCGGGTTGGGTAAACATAATGTATCCATTTTCATCGGGTTCCAGTGCGCCATCTATGACGGTTAGTGCAATCTCATTATCACCTGCTTGTTCGCGATTGGCTACAAAACGTATAAGTATATTTCTTTTATCGTTTTCGGCATGTGGCTCGCAATAACCAAGGTTGCAAGGGGTTATGATAAACGGCTTGTTATATTGATTCAGGTTCTCATTTGACATTATATAACAAGATGATTCGTTCCATTGGCGATGGGTAACCCATATATGCCAGCTCCATAAAATAGTTTTTTTATCCTTATAGGAGCCGCGCACGGCAATCACGGCATTGCCTTGGTTGATGGTCTCTTCGGGCACACGGAAAGATACCCAGCCATTATCGTATTTCACCTCTGTTACAAGGTCCGGGCTGTCTTGCCATAGTAGTATTGCATCTTCTATTCCTGAGATTTGACCATTTGCGACAGCGAGGTCGTCATGTTTCACGAAATGTTCGAGTACAAAATTGTTAGTTTCGTCTGGAATCGTGTCCTTATTACCTTTATATGTGTAAGAGTCATCACCCGTCTTGCCATAAGTATTTCCATAGTAAGTCGGAAACTTATAATAGCCATGGTCATTCACAATGTAGCAGTTGGCACTCTCTCTTGCTACTTCATTCCTATCAACCAAATCGTATGGGGCATCTTTTGAACCATTTCCTGCATCGGTAATTGTCTTGTCCGATGATTGGCCTTCTATAGTGGTTCCTACCCCGTACAAGAAATTCCGCATGTATGTAAATTGGGATTGGGCAGGCAGGATTATGCTTCCGTTTACGGGCTTCGTCGGGTCGGTATCGTCTGCCCTGCTTTGGGAAACGGCGGTCGGTTTCCATCCCAGCCCGTCTTTCAATGTCTTCCAGCTAGCGCCTTTATCATCAGACCACTCAATCGTGAAATCAAGTTTCCTTATTTGCTCTTTCGCGGCTGCTGATTCTGCATTAGCTTGTGCCACCTTCATGTATGCGGCAATACTTACATCATTCAGAACACCGCTGACCGGAAGATATGCCAGTTTTTCGTCATCTGACATTTCTGTGTATAGAGAAGAAGCATCAGGAAGTGGTATGCCTGTTTTCCAATTCCCCCTATAGCCCCCGTTAGGATACAGCGTATTCTCCCGGTTGACTGTCAATTCAATCACCGGCTCTATCACGATTCCGGTAGTATTGATGGAGTAGGTATACTGCTTCCCTATCTTCCATTCCCCGTCTTCCGTAAAGTCCTTTAACTTGGCAGTAAGAGTATGTTCCGTATTTGTCGGTGTGCTTGTAAATGATATTGTTAATGTAGCATCATCCGCGAGCGCTTGGGGAATCATCATGAATGTAAATCCATCCTCGTCCGGATTCAAATCAGTGCCGTCGCCGGTCATGATGTCATCTTCTTTTGCGTCCAATTCCGTCTCGTTGTCTATACTGAACGTACATACGGCTTCGTCTGTAGTTTCCCACTCTTCTGCTCCTATCGGGTAAATGCCGCTACCATGCACTCCGGAAATCTCAATTTTGGTGACTTTTCCGGCAAGCATCTTTTTGCCGGTTTTTATGGTGACGGCAGTCAGTGCATGCTTGAAGCTCAATTTTACTGCTCCATTCTGGGCGTCTCCTGTGCCGTTTCCGCCACAGTCTGCGGTGGCATACATCAGGTCAATCTGCTTGGTCACCTCCGCGGGGACTGTATAGGTCAGCGTGGGAACGCCGGTAGCATCCTTTGCCGAGTGGATGACGGAGGGAGCGGCATCATCGGCATCGGCCGCGCCTTCTTCGGGAGAGCCGGGAGAAGCGGGTTCGGCAAAGTAGGGGGAGTAGGCAAAGAACTTGATATTTCCCGAACCTACCCAGTGCAGGGGGGCTTTGGATTGCCATTTGCTGCCGCTTTCGAGATAACCCACCTCCATGTTGTGGGCAAAGTTGGTGGTCCACGGGTTGTCCTTCCCTTCTTCGGGCCACTTGCCGGTGTAGCATATAGCCGAAAGTCCGAAGCTATGGTCCTTAAATGTTTCTCCGGTTGTCGTGGTGCCGCGGGTTATTGCATTGGAAGCCGCTGTATCCACAGCAGCTTCCGCAATCTCAGTAACTAAATATAAGGGGTTCCCCCCTCCGGACTGTGTCAACTTCCGGATGCTTATGTCTTTGTCGGCAGCGCGCGTGGCCGCCGAGCCATTGGCCCAACTGCCCGGTGCCGCCACATCGAACGCAAGCATGCCCGAAGCACCCTGCTGCCCGTGCTTGTCGAAAGTGTCGTCCGTGCAAGAGGACGATACGGCACAGACCGCAACACCCGCCAGCATACGGAGCATCAGCCCGAAGGATGGTCGAAATATACGAAAATGTCGCATAATTACGTTTTTTTTGATGTTTGTTGATTAGTCCATGTTTGTATCATTATCCACTTTTTCCCAATCCCCTACTTCTACCTCGAAAGATAGCGGCTTGTCAAGTATGGGGTCGCCAACTTCTTTATCTGCGGGAGGTGTTACAACTTCTACTCCATCAATGTCCGGCAGATTATCGGGCGACGTCGGAGGATAAAGACCTGCTCCACTGCCTTGTCCGCAGAATATAAGATTGTAGATGTATTTTTTATTGGGTTCCCAATTTGCGTCAATACCTACGCATGTATAGCCATATTCATTCTTTTTCCACTTATCAGAAACCGGGAATGTCTGGTGGTAATGTTTATTGCCTTCCTCGTATACCGGCCCATCATTGGCAGTGTTATTGCCGTCGGTATGAATAGCTCCATCATGGATAGTTTCGATACGGCAAAGTAGCAGGATGTATGCTCCATTTGTATTATTTTTGGTCCATTTTTTTTGTGCGTTTTGCGGAACAAGCATCAAATTGTTATTCGTTTCCTTGCCATTAGTACCTTCTACATCAAAACCTATTAAAGATGTGAGTTGGGCGTTAAGTGCGTGGCCTTCACCGCTGTTTAACACGGCACCATAATTGGTGGGATTGCCACTGATTGCCCAGTCCATGTGGTCTATTGCCGTGGATACGCTTTCGTCTTTGTCGCTTTCTTTAAATTTCAGCGTGCCACTCCCATATACATTCATCAGCCACGCTCCTTTGATGTACACATTGTAACGTCCATTATCCGGACATTTGGCATTGACGCGAATCTGCGATAAAGCATGGTAGAACTTTAAAGGTATATTTCCTCCACTGATGTCCGACTTTTTTGCCTGTTTGTGCGCCACTATAAAGTCTTGTTGGTCTGCACCTCCATTTTCCATGGAAGAAGGCAAGTTTACAGAAAAGCTTTGTGTCTGGGTATTTATAGTGGCTTTGAATCTGTCATCCAAAGTGTTGGGGCCGTATGCCCAGAAGTCTATCTGCTCTACTCCGCTGGGCCATAAATAGCCGACTCCTTTATCGTCTGTAATTGTATACTTATTCCCCTCGCCGCTCTTTTTCGCCTCTTGTCCGTTTATAAACATTTGCGACATGCCTTTTCCTTTTGCATAGACAAAAAAGCCATCAAGATTATCAAGTGTTGTCTCTGTGGCACGCGTCTTTACCTGCGTGGTAAATGAAATCTTTTCGCCCTTGTAAACTTCCTTCAACTCGTCGTTTGAACAAGAGGCAAGCATAATGGAGGCGGTAGCAACCATTCCCAGTAATTTTACATTTCCGTTCATAATCTGTTTCCCTTAAGTTTATTATTATTTTTTTAGTTCATATCAATGTCTGTTTCCACTATGTTGTCCCATCCCGAGATGTCGGGGCTCATGCCTCCATCTCCCGAAGGAATCTTCAACCCGTCTATCACTATATGGATGTGGGTGGGGTCGGCGGCTTCGTGCAGCTGCCGGGTGACATCGTTGTGGAAGTATTTCTGATTGGAGGTGTAGATGGTGAGCGTGTGCTTCCCTTCTTCTCCGTGGGGGCAGTGGCCGAAAGTGGCAAAGCGCGCCAGTAGCATCTTCTCATCAATATGCCGTTGCATTTCGATGGGCATGATTACCGGTTCTCCGGCCGGTTGCCAGTTTGCCGGGCTCCATCCCTCGGACATGCCGCTCAGCGCGGCGCTGATGTCGACCAGGCCGCTCAGGTTCTCCACGTTCCGCACCTCTATCGTATATTCCACGGTGGCCGTTTCGGGGGTCAGTGTAAGCGATTGCCCGGGCACGTTTTCCTGCACTTGCAGGTAGCCGCACTTGCCGCCCCATACGCTGGCAGGCACGCCCCGCACGGGCTGCTCTTCGGCTCCCTCGGGCAGGGGAGGCGTGCTGAGGTCTCCGCGTCCCATGGGGGCGAGAAGCGGCTGCGGCACGGTGGCAAGCAGATAGTTGTCGAACGTGTTTCCGCGTTCGGCCACGGACTCCATCTCTCCGTTGTGGAACAGTATCTTGTATTCGCCGCTCTCGATGCTGATTTTGCCGCCTTGGCGCGAGGTGAACTCGCGGCGCTGGTAGTGGCTGCCGTCCATGCGGAACAGCTGCACCACCATGGTGCGGGGTTGTGCGTCGGGAGCGTTGCTCCAGTCGAACTTGATTTCGAGCTCGGTGTGGTGCTCGTTGCGGTAGCAGAGGTCTTTGTGGTCGCACGAGTGGGTGAGAAGCGCCAATGCCGCGAGCACTGCCCACAGGTGTTTTACAGAACGCATCATTGTTCACCTCCTTTCCGTTGGTAACGTCCGCCTATGAACCAGACCAGTGAAACTTCGGCCTTGGTGGGTCCGAACCATTTCCTCCGGTGGGTCGATTCCCAGAAGTAACAGCCGTCTTCGGGCCGGTATTTCATGTAGTCGCCCTCCAGGTATCCTATTCCTATGGTGAAGTCGATGTTGAGGTTTCTTCCTACCGGCTGCGAGTATCCGTAGGATAGCCCCGCCGCCCAGCTCCAGCGGTCGCCCAGGTAGCCGCGTCCGCCCCACTCGATGTCGTAGGTCAGCAGCTGCCCGTACACGCCTATGTGGTGGCCGCACATCAACGAACGGCTCTCGCGCCGGGGCGAAAACCAGCGCCGCAGTTCCACATCGCCGCCGTATGTGCGCCAAAAGCGGTGGCGCGTGTCGTTGCTCCACCAGGCATACATCCAGTTGGCGCCTACCGACCATCCTTTACCCACGGATACCTCCAGCCCGATATTGGGGATGGCGGCGGCATCGTAAAGCATATTGGTTTTCAGCAACACTGCATGCTTGCGGTCTTGCTCTTTATTTGTAATCGTAGCGGGTTGGGAAGATGGCATGGAACGGGCCTGCAAGTTTTCTACTTGTATCAACAAAGAATCCCGGTCTGTTTTCCAATTATTTGCCGGTAAATTAAGCCCTAAAAATAGTATTAAATGAGATGCGATAATTACTCGTTTCATAGAATACAAAGACTTTTTTATTGTTTTGTGTTAGGTGGTTCTTTTCATATTTTTACGCAAAGGTATATATAAATGTTTTTATATATAACAGATTTAATAATATTTAATAAATGATTGAGGTGTAAAACACGGCTCTTTCTCAATGATCGAGCTCGGGTGCTTTTCTTTACAAATATCTTCGGAACGGCTTCATTTTGCGGAGGCTTACCTTTCCACTCACTGAATGAACGTGATTCATTCAGTCCCTGACTCATTGCCCCCCTCCCAGAAGCTATTTGGCAAGGGGGGGGGGGAGGTAGGAGGAAGACCGGGCGGCAGTGGCTCCGGATAAAAAAATAGCGACAGATGGTTGCCAGACACGGCTTCTTCATTTGAGGGCGACAACTCCTCCCGACTCCCGATAACTCCCTCAAATGAAAAAGCTGTGGGCGTTAAAGCCTTTCTTGTCGGCATACTGCTGATAGAAATCAGCGAGGCGTTTGCTTGTCTAAGGCATGTCGGGGATTTTCACCTTTACACGTACACGCTTGCCTGATACAATCTCATTTTCTATCTTAACGTGAATTCGATATAAGAATAAATATATTTTTCTGACAATTAGAAACATAGCGATAAAATCATTAAATTTATAGTGTCCAATTATAACATTTAAACGATTACCACTATGTTTCCAAAGTCTAAAGTTACAGGGATTTATTGTATGGCCGATGATTTTTGCAAGGAATTTACATTTCAACAGGAAAATTGAGTATAAGAAGACTAAGCATCGTAACAAACCAAACCGTATGAGTGATGCTGAGATTATGGTTATTCTAATCCTGTTTCACTCCGATGGTTTCCGCTGTTTCAAGCATTACTATAAGGAATATGTCTGTAAATATCTGAAACACCTTTTTCCGCATCAGGTTTCTTATAACCGTTTTGTGGAACTGGAGAAGGAAGTATTGCTTCCCATGACCATCTTCATCAAAAAAGTCCTGCTGGGAACCTGTACCGGCATCAGTTTTGTCGACTCCACTCCCTTACGTGTTTGTCGTAACCAAAGAATCCTTATTCATAAGACATTTGAGGGACTTGCCGAGCGTGGAAAATGTTCAATGGGATGGTTCTTCGGATTCAAGTTGCATCTGATAATCAATGACAAGGGTGAAATTCTCAATTTCATGTTCACGCCTGGAAACGTGGATGACCGGGAACCGTTGAAGCAAGGTAAGTTTCTGGAGAACATCAAAGGAAAACTATGCGCAGACAAAGGATATATTGGTCAGGCTCTGTTTGAGAACCCTTTTCTTAATGGCATACAGCTTGTCACTAAAGTTAAAAACAATATGAAGAATTCACTGATGAGTATTGCCGACAAGATTTTGCTCAGAAAAAGAGCCTTGATCGAAACTGTCAATGACGAATTGAAGAACATTGAGCAGAGGGAGAAATCCTTACCTTTAATAAGGATAACACCTATACAGAGAAAGGCGAAAATGACACTCAAAATGATACATTTGAATACTTCCCTAACAGATATATGTTCGTTACTTATTATACAACTGATTGGGGAGAAGAAAATACCATTTACACTGTTGTTAAGATAACTAAAGATGAGCTATATCTTAACAACAATGAAAACTTTAAGATTAATTGGAACGACCTTATTAATGGTCATGTTGGCTGTAAACTTTACAGCATGTAGTGATGATGAAGATGAACAGACAATCATTGAACAAGCTAACCTTATAGGTAAATGGCAGACCACTTGGGAGAAGATTCACAAAGTGGAGAATGATAAGGAAATAGTAACTTCTGATGAAGCATATACCAATGGTTTATGGGAGTTCAAAGCTGACGGTACTTGCACAGAAGGCTATGCGGACGGTGGATATACAGAAACAAGTCGTTGGTCTTTGAAAGACAATAAGCTGACTATCTCTTACGATGATGGTTATTCAGATGTCCTAACTGTTAATGAACTTACAGCTACTAAGTTGGTTCTCGCCTTTGAGGATTGGGACACAATGGATGATGGTAGCGAGGAATTGGATGACATTACAACAACCACTTACAAGAAGATTGACTAATTACCAATCTACTTAAGACAGAGCAGCACTTGAGGAAACTCTTATGCTGTTTTTCTTTTTATAAAGCTACTACAATTTCAAGGAATACTTCTATATATAATCCCATTCGCAAGAATGTTGCAGCAGTTTATAATAAACAAAACTTTATATAATCTTCTATTTCTTGAGCAGTTACAGCATAAATCGGTGCAAGTTGCTCAAAATGGGAATCTCTTGTAAAACGAGAGCCGTTGGTGAGCATAGCTAACAGATTCTTGGATTTCAATTTATGTCCAGAGTAGGTAAGGGCTAAAGATACCAAATCGTTGATAGGTACACCAGACTTTAAGATGGAATAAATATCATAATAATCGCGAAAATTACTCCTGCGTAGCATCACCTCCATCTTCATAGCTCCAATAGACTTTACATCTGCCAATCTGAGATTATTCAGATATTCCACAGGCATACTTACAGGAGAATATTTAGGACAGGCATAAAAGGAGAACTTTACTCCAGACACTAAATACTCCACATGGTCTATATCTAAAATGTCCTTATGCTGAATATCACCTATTACAGCGAGCTCTTTCTCTATCTGATACCATGCCACTTCCATTTTCTCTGTTTTAGAGGTACGCCATTTCATAAAGTCCAAGTCCTCACTTTGTCGAGTTCCCATTTGCAATGACAAAGCTGTGCCACCTACCAAGAGATAGGGTTTGATGCAGTCCAATTTAGAAACGGCTTCAAAAACTTGCAGCGTGTGTGGAGCTAAACCTTTCATGCAAACATTTTATTAAGATGGCGGGTAGCCATAGACTTTATATAAGCATCTGGCTTCTTTGCCTTGAAATAATACCATGCAAAAAAACGATTCAACGTGTAGAGATATTCCGCTTGGGGAACAAGATAATCCAGCCACACCTGCTTAATTTTCTTGAAAGGATAAATTAGAAACAGTTGGTTTATTTCTTCCAAGTCAAGATGTAACAAGGTTTTCTCAATCAGCATATCATCTGGAATATCCTTGATTAAGTTTTCATTGTACGACCAAAAGCAGTGTTCTTGCTTCAGTTTCGCCAATAGTTCTTGTTTTACCACATCTCTTGACATAACTCCCTGTTTTAGAATAACACAAAATTAGTGATTATTCTTGTCCAAAGCAAATCACAATGGAGAATGTTTCATTGTGAATAAGATTTTTAGTAAATTTGCATAATAAGTTCAGTGTTGACCCATTGTTGACCTCAGAACTTACACAGAGATAATTAACGTGTTGATAACGAGGCAGCTCAGTTGGTTAGAGCAACAGACTCATAATCTGGAGGTCCCTGGTTCAAGCCCAGGCTGGTCCACAAACAAGAGGCTCATTCTTAATAGAATAGAGCCTCTTTTAATTTTTGGACTCCGCTATACAAGCCCGGTATTTGTGTAATAAAACAACCTTCATCATGAAATACGGAGTATCTCCAAATACACTGCTCATAACTGCCGGAACCATATGGTCATTGGCAGGAGTCAATATTCTGCGTATAGGCCTGACCTGCTGGATAGATGACGGACATTATTGGCTATTCAAAGTCTGCGAAGCCAGCCTGGTATTCCTTCTGTTCTTCGGCATTATTTTCCATAGGCTATACAAGAAACATACTCTCCGTATCTCACAGAAGAAAGGGAAGCACTGCCCCTTTTCCTTTTTCGACGTAAAAGGATGGATTGTCATGATAGGCATGATTGCAATGGGAATTGTAATACGTACCTGCCACCTTCTGCCCGACTCCTTCATCGCAGTGTTCTATACCGGACTTTCTCTCGCGCTTCTCGGCACCGGGCTACGCTTCATCTGGTATTGGTGGAGGAACAGATAACTCCGGATTCACCGATTCCCATCCTATGCAGGCTCCGGCAAAGTGCTGACCGCCTCGCTCTTTATCCTTTCAGGCTTATTGCTATTCCCCGGCAATTTCCAAGCCATGCTGTGGCCCTTGGCCCTTATCCTCATCGGCATCTTCTTTCTCAGACATCACCATAGGAGAAACTGGACACACCAAAGGACAGTGCATCGCTGTGCCAAGATGGTACAACGGATGATGAACAAGAGAATGGGAGAGCAAGAGGAACATAGCACCCGGAGAAACCTACATAGACCTGGACTGCAGTTGGGGAGGAGTGGAACTGCACATACCCGCCGACTGGCAAGTACGCATAGAATGCAGTTGCTTTTGCGGCGGATGTGAAGACAAACGCTGGCAAGGCACACCTGCCAAACAAGCATTCCTTTCCGCCTCTTGTTCGGTATTCCTGCCTGGACAGCTATCCTTTTGTGGTATCATCTGCAGATTGTGGCAGACACTTCATTACAAACAGAAGATTTCACCGCCCCCGAGGCAGAAAAGGCCGCTCCCCTGCCACAAGAAGAAAGTATTGACCGGATCACGATAAAAGACGGCTCCCGGATTCACATCATCAAAGTGGAAGACCTATTATACATCCAGGCTTGTGGGGACTACGCAACCCTGGTGACATCCGACGGAGAGTACATCAAGGAACAGACCATGAAAAACTTCGAGACACATTTGCCAGCAGATAACTTTGTCCGCATCCACCGCTCGAGCATTGTCAACGTAACCCAGATATCACGAGTAGAACAGTATGGAAAAGAGACCTACCAAGTGACGTTAAAAAGTGGCGTCAAGCTACGGGTAAGCCTCTCCAGATACCGGTTACTGAAGGAACGGTTGGGCATATAAATGCCGCAACCAGTCCTTCAGAATACTTCCTGCAGAGGAAAAAGACAATTAATCTTAAAATACAGCGGAATATATAACTTTGTCCAAAGTTATTTGTTCCTTTATCTTGCTATGATGAAACATCTGTATTACATACTTATGTTTACCTTCCTCTGTCTGGGTTTGACTGCCATCTCCCAGGAGGAACAGCCAGACTCACGGAATACTACCGGGAGTCCGGCGGGAATAGTTGTCGGAAGTCCGGCCTCCGAATGCTCCTTTACCGCCTACACACAGTGCGCATCGTACACAGCCACCCACCGTTCACTATTCAATGACGAAAATACCGACTGCTGGACCAACGAAGCGTTGTGTCCGAACAGCCTATACACACATAACCACGCCTCTCCGAAATTCCTGAAGATGAGAATTCTGAAACCAGCCGGGCAACTGGAGCATCTGCTTTCCAGCCATCTGTCTGCCGGAGAGAGCGCCAACCTTTCATTCAATCCCAATGCTCTCCGCTATTCCTGCGGATACTATATCTATGCACTGCTGCATATCCTGATTTAGACTTTATCGGACTTATTGCAAACCATTACCGGAGGTGTACTGCATGTACATCTTTCGCTTTTTTATTATCCATTTCATCACATTAATATCATAACTATGTCCGATTTATTCCTCCCCACCCTTGAGATGATGGGGCTCACTTTTGCAATCGGTTTCTTTGTGGCATTCATCATCAAACTGATAGCCAGCGCAGCCGATTCACTCGATTTCTACAGTTCCCACCAGCAGGAGTTACTCCGCCTGCGCCGCATAAAGAAGTTCCGCCAGAAGATGGAACTGATGCTACACACCCCCTCCATGCACGGAAACATCTTCGGCAACGACACGCGCGAAGACTACAGCCGGGGTGTGGACCGTGAAAACGAAAAGCCTCGAGGCTATTACCACGGAGTAAGCCACGGTGTCTCCAAAAGAAACCTGGTAGACTACTTCTACCCAGAAGATACCCTTATGATGTATCTGGAAGATGCCATCAGCCACCGTGACAACAAGAACAAGACTAAAAAGAACAACGACACCAAAAACAAAGACTAATTATGGAGAATATAGATTTTGCAACCTTGTTCCAAGGATTCGGAACAATGATGGAAAGCGGCTGGCTACTCTCCTCTGCCCGTGTATTTCTAATAGCCCTGGGCCTGCTGCTCATATACCTGGGATGGAAAGGCGTACTGGAGCCGATGGTCATGATTCCCATGGGACTGGGTATGGTCGCCATCAATTGCGGCACCCTTTTCATGCCCGACGGCACATTGGGGAATCTCTTTCTGGACCCGATGCTTTCGGATACGGACGACTTGATGAACACCATGCAGATAGACTTCCTGCAACCGGTCTACACCCTGACCTTCAGCAACGGATTGATTGCATGCTTCGTATTTATGGGTATCGGTACCCTGCTCGACGTGGGCTTCCTGCTACAGAAACCGTTTGCCAGCATATTCCTTGCCCTATGTGCCGAATTGGGAACTTTCCTGACTGTACCCATCGCATCTGCATTGGGACTGTCCTTGAAAGAAAGCGCTTCCGTAGCCATGGTAGGAGGTGCGGACGGGCCGATGGTGCTTTTCACTTCCTTGGCCCTGGCCAAACATCTGTTTGTACCCATCACAGTAGTGGCCTATCTCTATCTGGGACTGACATATGGCGGTTACCCCTATCTGGTGAAGCTGCTGGTGCCGAAACGCCTGCGCGCCATCAAGATGACGAGCAAGAAGCCGCCCAAAAACTATGATGCCAAAGTAAAACTGGCTTTCTCGGCTATATTGTGTGCTGTACTGTGTTTTCTGTTCCCGGTTGCCTCGCCGCTGTTCTTCTCCCTGTTCCTCGGAGTGGCAGTACGCGAATCGGGAATGAAGCATATCTACGATTTTGTAAGTGGTCCGCTGTTGTATGGTTCTACTTTCATGCTCGGTCTGCTATTGGGCGTACTTTGCGACGCACATCTGCTGCTCGACCCTAAAATTCTTAAATTGTTGGTATTGGGCATGGGCGCACTGCTGCTCTCCGGTATCGGCGGAATCATTGGAGGGTACATCATGTACTTCATCAAGCGGGGCAATTACAATCCGGTCATCGGAATCGCAGCCGTGAGCTGCGTGCCTACTACGGCGAAGGTTGCCCAGAAGATAGTAAGCAAGGACAACCCCGACTCCTTCATCTTGGGGGATGCCTTGGGGGCTAATATTTCAGGAGTAATCACTTCGGCCATCATTACGGGTATCTATATTACTATAATTCCCTATCTGTAGCCTGCGTAGTGGGTTTAGGTGACGGAAAGAGGTTGTGGCAATCACAATCTCTTTCTTTTTATGATACATGGGGCAAGCTGTTGCATTTCAGATAAAATCCTTTACCTTTGCCGGCAAACACATTTATCAAGATATCAGGATGAAGAAAGTATTTAAATTGGCCGGAGGATTCATGGTCGGGGCATGCATCGGCTTTGTAGGAATAATAGGTGTAAGAGTCCTGGTTTTAGGAGACTCGTTCGACGGTTTACACAGCAAGTTTGCCGAAACCGGCATGCTGGAGACAGTAGGAGTTTCCTTGTTAGCCATACTGATTCTGCTGTTCTCCATCTTCCTGCAAGTGCTTCTGCACGAAGGCGGGCATCTTGTCTGCGGACTGACAACCGGCTACCGCTTCGTCTCCTTCCGCATCTTCAACCTTACCTTCATACGGAAAGACGGGAAATTATGCATCAAGCGTTTCAGCCTTGCCGGAACGGGAGGCCAATGCCTGCTTACCCCACCCGAAAGGCCTCTTGAAGATATCCCAACCACCTTGTACAACCTGGGTGGAGTGCTTGCCAACCTGCTGACCGCCATCCTTGCCTTCCTCCCCCTGCTGACCGTAGACGGGCTGCCTTATCTGCTGAAATTCTTCCTTCTGATGCTCTCTTTGATTGGCATTCTCCTTGCAGGGATGAACGGCATCCCCATGAAGATGGGCGGCATCGGCAATGATGCCGACAACATGCGCCTGCTTCTCAAGGACAGCAAGAGCAAGCAGGCACTGGTCACCCAGCTGCGCATCAACGCATTGGTGCAAGAGGGCATGCGTCCTAAGGACATGCCTGCCGAATGGTTCAGCCAAACGGAAGACATCAACTACAAAGATGCCCTGCAGGTCACCATAGCCTTGATGAGCGCCTCGCGCCTGCTCGACTGCGAAGAATGGGAAGCCGCCTACAATGCATTTGAGAAAATAATGAGCCACCGGCACGAAGTCATCGGACTTTTGATAAAGGAAAACGCTTGCGAGCTGCTCTTCACCGCACTGGTGACAAAGAGGACCGCACGGGCAGAAGAATTATATACCGATGAGCTGGATACCTACATCCGGCAATATAAGGATGTGACGTCTTCCAAACAGCGGCTGCTCTGCGCCCTGGCACTCTACCGGGACAAGGACACGGCAAAGGCAAAGGAGATTTACGAAGCCACCTGCCAACGGAAAAACAAATACTTGATGCAGGGAGAAGTCAGTTCGGACATAGCTTTGATGAAATCAATCCTTACCGCCAAGAATGCCTTGTAAGATGGAACGATATTTCTTTTACTTGTTATATCTGCTGCTTGGCTGCTCACTATGCGGTTGTAGCAGAAAACAAGCGCCAAAGCAGACACAAGACCCGGATACGGAGACCACCATCCCGTACGCCGACACCATAGCGGCACCCGTCCCTCCGGCTCCGGCCAAAAGCCGGACAGCCCGCTACCTGGACTCCCTCGGTTTCGTCAGCATCGCCGAAGCGGACAGCAGCATCGCCATTGACTTGATGTACACCCGTGCCGACAATTTCACCGGAACCCTATTGTACGAAGACCTGAAAGAAGCCTATCTGCACCCCGATGCCATGAAAAGCCTGAAGCGGGCACAACGCCTGCTGAAAGAACAGTACCCCGGCTACAGCCTTATCGTCTACGACGCAGCGCGCCCCTTGTCCGTACAGCAGAAGATGTGGAACGTAGTGAAAGGAACCTCCAAATACATCTATGTCTCCAACCCCTCACGCGGCGGCGGCCTGCACAACTACGGGTTGGCAGTGGACATCAGCATACTCGACGATAAAGGAACCCCTCTGCCCATGGGCACCCCGGTAGACCATCTGGGCAGGGAAGCCCACATCACAGAAGAAGCCGTGCTCGTGGCACAAGGCAAGCTGACGGAACAAGAACGTGAAAACCGGCTGCTGCTCCGGCAGGTAATGAAAGAAGCCGGATTCCACCCGCTACCCAGCGAATGGTGGCACTTCAACCGCGTCAGCAGGCAGACGGCAAAGGAGCGATACCGGGTCATCCCTTAACTCTCACCCCCAGCTTGTCCGGAAACTTAAATTTGCTATCGCTTTGACGCGAATGACGCAGATGACGCGGATTTTTAATATTCTTAATCTGTATTATCAGCATCATCTGTGTCTGAAAAATAATCAGATAGAAAGCTGCGAATTTATGCCCCACTTTGTCCTTTTTGAGATAACTTTGCATCAGAATAAATAAGCCAAGCCATGCCTTTATCCCAAGACACCCTCCGCTTCATCCGCGAGCATCGCCGCGACGACGTGCGCAGCCTTGCCTTGCAGGCACGCCGCTACCCTTCGGTAAACATGCCCGCCGCCATCACACAAATTTCCGGCTGGCAGATTGCCAAAGAGAAGATACCCGCATGGGCCGAGAACGAGCATATACTCTACCCCGCCCACCTTTCTCTGGAACAATGCTCCTCCCAAGCAACGGCACAGTATAAAGCGGAGATTATAACTAACCTGTTACATACAGAACAAGAACATCCCGCGCAGAACAGTACCCCCGCATCAGCCGGCACCTTTACCGACCTCACCGGAGGTTTCGGCATCGACTGCGCCTATCTCTCCTCCCGCTTCGGGCATGCCACTTACGTCGAGCGCCAGGAAACCCTCTGCCAGATAGCCGCACACAACTTCCCTGTCCTCGGCCTGAACCACATCTCCGTCTGCCACGCAGACAGCGTCTGCCATCTGCAAGAGATGGAGCCCGTGGACTGTATATTCATAGACCCTGCCCGCCGCGACGGACACGGTGGAAAGACCGTAGCCATCGGCGACTGCGAACCCGATATAGCCGCCCTCGAAGAACTGCTGCTGCGCAAGGCAAGACACGTACTGGTAAAACTCTCCCCCATGCTCGACCTCACCCTTGCCCTAAACGATTTGAAGCATGTCCACCAGGCACACATCGTCTCCGTGGGCAACGAATGCAAGGAACTGTTGCTCTTGCTGGGACAAGGCGAAGGAGTGCCGGCAGACGACATCCCCATCCATTGCATCAACTTCACCTCTGCTCCGGCTCCCCAGACCCTCGTCTTCACCCGCGGGCAAGAGAAAGAGTGCACATGCCCCTGCACCCCTCAACTGAAATCATACCTCTACGAACCGAATGCCTCCGTGCTGAAAGCCGGAGCGTTTCGTAGCCTTTCCTCATTATATAAGGTTGAAAAGCTGCATCCCAACAGCCACCTCTACACTTCGGACAGCCTCCTTCCCGACTTCCCCGGCCGCAAGTTCCGAATCTCCTCCTCCTGCGGCTTCAGCAAGAAAGAAGTGAAAGAGATGCTGGCTGCCGAGAAAAAGGCGAACCTCACCGTACGCAACTTTCCCGCCACCGTTGCCGAATTGCGCAAACGGCTGAAACTGGCCGAAGGAGGAGATACGTATCTCTTTGCCACTACCCTGGCAGACGAAAGAAAGGTACTTATCCGTTGCCAGACTATTGGGTAAGACATCAAGCCCTATATCCTTCCCTGCACGAGATGTACATCTCATGTTATTCGAGATGTACATCTCATGTTATTCGAGATGTGCATTTCATACAGCATGAGATGCACATCTCGCGCATCCTTACCATTAGTCTTTACGGGAGTAACAAGTAAGGTTACTGCCTAAGGGTATATACTTTCCCTATACCATATCAAGTCTGAATACACACTTTTCCTATATTCATCCGCTCGTGTAACCACATTGTAACCGAATCGTTACCCTTTCTTCAATTTCCCGCAAACCTTGTGTAACGCCAACCCTCTACTTTTGCGGCAGATTATTAACAGATAATAACAAGTATGAAACAGGTTTTAAGAGCACTCTTATTCTCGCTCCTTTTCACAACGACAGGCAATGTAGCCATTGCCGACGAAAAAGCAAATGTCACGAAACAAGGAACTGTACGCGGACGTATCATCGACGCTACTAAACAAACCCTCCCGGGCGCATCCATCTACATCGAGAAACTACACACTGGCGTGACGAGCGACGTCAACGGCTTCTACACTTTCTCTAACCTTGACCCGGGAACCTATACAGTAAAGGTGAGCTACGTGGGCTACTCTCCCGTAGAACTGAAAATCACCATCCCCGCAGGCCGTACACTGGAAAAAGACGTCGTACTGAACGAAGGCGTGGAGTTGCAGGAAGTGGTGGTAGGCGGCGCCTTCCAGGGACAGCGCCGTGCCATCAACTCACAGAAAAACAACATGGGGATTACGAATGTAGTCTCTGCCGACCAGGTAGGCAAGTTCCCCGACTCCAACATCGGTGACGCCCTTAAACGCATCTCCGGCATCAACGTGCAGTACGACCAAGGCGAGGCACGCTTCGGGCAAGTGCGGGGCACGAGTGCCGACCTCAGCTCCGTCACCATCAACGGCAACCGCGTTCCCTCTGCCGAAGGCGATACGCGCAACGTACAGCTCGACCTCATTCCGGCAGACATGATTCAGACCATCGAAGTGAACAAGGTAGTAACCGCCGATATGGACGGCGACGCCATCGGCGGCAGCATCAACCTCGTCACCAAGAACTCCCCCTACAAGCGTACCATTGCCGCCACCGCCGGAACCGGCTACAACTGGGTGAGCGAAAAGGCGCAACTGAACCTTGGCTTCACCTACGGCGACCGCTTCTTCAACGACAAACTCGGCTTGATTGTATCGGCCTCCTATCAGAACTCACCTTCCGGTTCCTACGACACCGAATTTGTATGGGAGCAGGATGACAACGGCAAGACGTACGTCAACGACTACCAAATCCGCCAATACTACGTCACCCGCGAACGCCAAAGCTACTCCGCCGCACTGGACTGGGACATCAATGCCAACCACAAACTGACCTTCAAAGGCATCTTCAACAACCGCAACGACTGGGAGAACCGCTACCGTACCACGCTGAAAGACCTTGACCCCGACGGTAACGCCACCGTACGCATACAGACCAAAGCCGGTACGCCGGACAACCGTAACGCCCGCCTGGAACGCCAGCGCACCATGGACTTTGCCCTCGGCGGCGAACACCTCTTCGGCGCCCTCTCCATGGACTGGCACGCCAGCTATGCCAAAGCCAGCGAAGAACGTCCCAACGAACGCTACATCGACTTCCAACTGAAGAAACAGAAGTTCGACATGGACCTGAGCGACGAACGCCAACCCTTTGCCAGCCCCAAAACAGGCTCTACCATGACATTGAACGATGAATTCAGCCTGAAAGAGCTGACGGAACAGCAGGAAGACATCAAGGAGCAGGACCTGAAGTTCTCCGCCAACTTCAAACTTCCCTTCAAGAACGGCAACAAGCTGAAGTTCGGCGCAAAGGTAGTGCGCAAGACCAAGGATAAAGAAGTGGACTTCTACGAATACTCTCCTCTGGACGAGGATGCCTTCATGACGAACAGCCTAGCAAATACAGTGGACCAGACCAACAAGAACTTCATGCCCAACAACAAATACCAGGCAGGCATCTACGCCAGCAAGGAATACACCGGCTCTTTAGACTTGAACAACGCTTCCCTCTTTGAGAAAGAGCAGGTACAGGAAGAACTTGCCGGAAACTTCAACGCCCGCGAAACCGTGACTTCCGGCTACCTCCGCTTCGACCAAAAACTGACAAAAGACGTGGAACTGATGACCGGACTTCGCATAGAGAACACCAACCTTGCCTATACGGGACGCACCTACGATGCCGACGAAGACCTCACCAGCAAGACCGACCGTCAGCGCAACAGCTACATCAACTTCCTGCCGTCGCTGCTCGTAAAGTGGAATGTAAACGATGACTTCAAAGTGCGCGGTTCGTTTACCCAAACCTTGTCACGCCCCAAATACTCGGCCCTCGTGCCCAGTGTGAACATCAAGCGTTCCGACAACGAAATCACCATCGGAAACCCGGAGCTGAAACCTACCGTCTCCTACAACTTCGACTTGAGTGCCGACTACTACTTCCGCAGCATCGGTCTGATAAGCGCCGGCATCTTCTACAAGAAGATAGACGACTTCATCGTAGACCAGGTGAGCACCAACTACGAATACCAGGGTAACACCTACACCCGCTTCACCCAACCCAAGAATGCGGGCAACGCCAACCTGGTAGGGGTAGAGTTATCCTACCAGCGCGACTTCAGCTTCATTGCTCCCGCTCTGAAATGTATAGGTTTCTACGGAACGTACACCTACACCCACTCCCGTGTGGAAGACTTCAACTTCGAAGGTCGCGAGAATGAGAAAGACTTGAGCATGCCAGGCTCTCCGGAGCATACCGCAAATGCTTCCCTATACTTTGAGAAAGGCGGTCTGAATCTGCGCCTGAGCTATAACTTCGCTTCCGATTTCATCGACGAAATGGGAGAAAGCACCTTCTACGACCGCTACTACGACAAGGTGAACTATATGGACGTAAACGCCAGCTATACCTTCGGAAAGAAGTTCAAGACTACCTTCTACGCCGAAGCCAACAACCTGCTGAACCAGCCGCTACGCTACTACCAGGGCACAAAAGACCGTACCATGCAGGCAGAATACTACGGCGTGAAAGTGAATGCGGGAGTGAAGATTAATTTTTAAACAGCGAATTCTATCTCAACAAGTTATCAACATTAACTACTCAACAATTTAATAATGACAATGAAGAAAATATTCCTTTTACTGTTTATTGCCCTACTCGGCAACGCAGCCATTGCCCAAATCACCGATTACTCCATCTTCGACAAGAAGTTCAACTTCTACGTAGCCAACGACCTCGGCCGTAACGGCTACTACGACCAAAAGCCCATCGCCGAACTGATGGGACAAATGGCAGAAGAAGTAGGCCCCGAATTCGTTCTTGCCACCGGCGATGTACACCACTTTGAAGGCGTACGTAGCGTGAACGACCCGCTTTGGATGACCAACTACGAACTTATTTACAGCCACCCGGAGCTGATGATAGACTGGTTCCCCCTGCTGGGCAACCACGAATACCGCGGCAATACGCAGGCTGTGCTCGACTACAGTAATATCAGCCGCCGCTGGACCATGCCCGCCCGTTATTATACCAAGACGTTCGAGGACAACGGCGCTACCATCCGCATCCTTTGGGTAGACACCGCCCCGATGATTGACAAATACCGCAACGACAGCGAGACCTATCCCGATGCCTGCAAGCAGGATTACCAGCAACAACTTTCCTGGATAGATTCCGTACTGACTGCCGCCAAAGAGGACTGGGTTATCGTTGCCGGACACCATCCCATCTATGCCGAAACCCCGAAGGACGAGAGCGAACGCGCGGATATGCAGGCACGTCTCGATCCCATCCTGCGCAAGCACAAGGTGGATATGTACATCTGCGGACACATCCACAACTTCCAGCACGTACGCGTGGCAGGCAGCGACATCGACTATATCACCAATTCTGCCGGTTCGCTCGCCCGCAAGGTGAAGCCCATCGAAGGGACCGTATTCTGCAGCCCCGAACCGGGTTTCTCCATTGTATCGGCCAGCAAAAAGACACTGGAACTGCGCATGATTGACAAGAAAGGGAATGTATTGCACACGGTGACGCGCAGCAAATAATCCAAGCCGGCACGCAAGCAGGCGCATTCCCCCGAAGCCCTGCCGAACAACCACTTTCCTCCCACGAAGCAAAAGACCATGTTTCGTAGGAGGATTTTTCCATCTCATACGACAAAAACAAAGCCTATCCGCAGGAATACAAGAAAAAGCCCTATATTTGCATTTGTCAATACATAACTATGATGAAGAAGATACACTTCCTGCTACTAATCAGCCTGCTACTTGCCGCTTGCAGTGATGACGACAAAGAGAAACAACCCGCTTTTGTGACCAATATCACCATATCCGATGCCGGAAAGACCTTCAATCCCGGTGATGCCGTGACCGTCAAAGCCGACGGCTTGCAGAGCGGCGACCAAATCATATTGGACATCTACTGGCCGATAGCCGACAATCCTCTCTTTCCCGAAGGGTATTCACGCTACACACGCGCCGTTACCACGGAGCAAACCACCAACAGCATTACTTTCCTTGCCCCCGGACACTGGCCCGCCTCACGGGTAGAAATGTTCCTGGAACGGGCAGGACAGCTTCAGCCTCTCGGCCAGATTTCGGTAGCCGACGGACAATCCCCCGAAGAACCATATCTCTACGGTATCACCAACTCCCACGCCATTTACACACCGACCGTTCCCCGCGGCATCACCCGTATCGACCTGGTAACACAAGAAATATCGGAAGTAATCCAGTTCCATGACGACGAAGATTTCCACCTTGCCGCCAACATCCCCGGCACCAACATCCTCTGCGGGATACGGGAGAAAGACGGCAGTAGTTTCATCGACGGATACGACCTCTGCATGCACTATTGGTGTAACCCGGTAGAACGTAACGCAATTACCATCTGCTCGGACTTCAACAACACTGTTTCCCTGGAAATGGCCGGAGATAAGCTCCTCACCTACTGTAGCATCTCTTATCCGGTATATACCCGGTTGAATATGCCACCGATACATACTCCCGAAATACCATTACCGGATGGACTGAAGCCCGAATCCCTCTCACGCTATCCGGGCGTGATAGCCGACGCCCACATGCTGCTCTCGGCCAACAACGGCGACGGCACCTTCTCGCCCGTCGTGATAGACATCGCCAAAGAAAAGATGCATTGCTACGACCCCATCAAGGCCGAAGCCTTGATACCTTTCCGGATTATGGAACCATCCCCCGAAAACCCAAACAGCCTGCGATGCAAAGGAGGCTATATCGTTTCCCGTGCCAATGGTGGAGATACGCAATTCTGCTTATGGGATACTACTGCCGGAAACTTGAAAGAGCCTTTCGCCACCTACCCCAACGCCGTACGCTCCGCTGCCATGTACTACTCCAAGGACGGGCAGACAAGGAAACTCTACGTGCAGTTTGCAGGCTATCGTGAAGGCGACTTCATCGAAACTTATGATTTCCAGACAAAGAAATGGAGGATGTTTATGTTCTACGTACCGTTTGCAGAGATTTTACTGGCACGATAACCGGCTCCCTTACTGCTTTTTCTCCCGCAAGTCATCCTTGGGTATGGTCGTCTCACTGCCGTCACGCGTAGCTATGTAGTGAGGAGACATGATTTCGATGCCTGCTTCGTTGAAGGCATCCTGGATATTCTGATGCAAATCAGAGTAAATCTGGCTAAGGCTGTTGGCATCCCTAATATAGGCATTCACTTGATAAACCGGATAATAATCTTGAAGGGAAGTCTCCAATACAAACGGACGGGGATCATCTATCACTCCAGGAGTATTCAATGCAGCCTCTATCAACAGCTGATGTGTCTTCCGCCACGGAACATCGTAGCCAATACTGACCTCCGAATGGATAATCAATCCATACTCACGGGCAGACTGGCTGTAATTGACCGTATGGGAAGACATGATGAAAGAGTTCGGAATGGTCACCACCTCATTCTTCGGAGTACGGATGCGGGTGACGAGCGGTGTTTTCTCAATGATGTTGCCCGTAGTATCGTTCAGCTTGATGCGGTCACCCAGCTTGAAAGGCCGCATGTAGGTTATGACCAGTCCTGCAATGATATTGCCGATAACCGTACTGGAACCGAGCGAAACAATCAAGCCGACAAACACGGAGATTCCCTGGAAGACTCCCGACTTGGAACCCGGCAGATAAGGGTAAATCATGGCAATCATAAACGCATAAAGCAAGAAGCGCACAATATGATAGGTAGGAATGGCCCAATCCGGATAGAAGCCGTTTATCTTCAGCCGTTCAGCCTGCACCTCATTGGCAAGATAACGCACCAGTCTGACCAGATACTTCACCGCATAGCATATCACAAAGATAGTGAACAGATTGGGTATATAGTCGGCTATTCCATTCAAGATGACCTTTATAGGATTCCAGATGTAGGAGAATAATGTATAAGCCAAGCTCTTGGTTTGAGGGAAAATGGAGAATAATAACGGAACCGTCAGCAGCAACTGCAACAGCATGACTACATAACGCACCAGGTTGGCAACAAACACCAGCAGATTGACCTGCTTCTGCGTATCCAGCAATTCATAATCCTGAATAGAGATCGGTTTCAGCTTGGTATCCTTCAGCTTCTGAATGCGTAGTTTGAGTTTTCTGAACAGCCAGTTGGTAAACTTGAACAAGAAGAACTGTCCCACAAGCACCAGGATAAAGTACAAGATACGCTTACCCAACTGCCACAAGCTATGCTCCTTCTGCATGGCTTTCAGTTTGTCCACCACGACATGCCTCTTGCTGGCGGCCAGCTGGTCGCGGGTACAGTTTTCCCACAAAGCATCCTGATCGGTAAAGGAAATGATGACCTTTTCGCCATACATCAAGTCTGTAACAATATCCGTACTCTCTAAATAAACAGAGTCCGGACGCAGATTGAAACGCGTGCCCAATGCTTCGATGACGTTGCTTACATCTTTGGCTCGCTGTTGGGGCGTATGCCCTCCACGCTTGGCATACAGATAGAACAAAGTGTCCTTCTCCACCACCACCGGAATACCCGGTGTCACCGTCCGCAACGAATCAATGCGTTGTTTCTGCAATGCCAGCTTCACCGAATCGGCCGCATAGCCCGCCAACTTCATCTGCTCCATTTCCATCCGCAGGTTCGCCTCATTCAGCCGGGCTGTTTCCAACTCCTGCCGGACAAGCGACAACTGAATCGAATCGGAGTCAGTCCTTGCCACTGTGACACTCCCCACACTATCCTCACCTAAAACACTGAGCACTTTATCTACCAACTGAGCTGACACTCCGTCTGCCAGCATCAACAGCCAACAAAGACAGAAAGCACGGATAACCTTCATATATAAACTTCTTGATTTGATTCTTTAATTATGCAAATATACCCAATAAATGCTTCAAACATACGGAATGTTTTTAACTTCCTATCCTAATCAACATAACTTTTTCATGCAAACATGAAAGTTCTGTATCCGGTTTGCATTATCTTTGTACTCAAAATTGACATACCTATGGATATATTGTTTCTTGTCGGAGGACTGCTCCTCATTCTTCTGGGTGCCAATGGCTTGACAGACGGTGCCGCATCCGTTGCCAAACGTTTCCACATACCGTCCATCGTCATCGGGCTCACCATTGTTGCCTTCGGCACTTCCGCACCGGAACTCACCGTCAGCATATCCTCTGCCCTAAAAGGCAGTGCAGACATTGCCATTGGCAATGTGGTGGGAAGCAATACGTTCAATACCCTGATGATTGTGGGTTGTACGGCCCTTTTTGCCCCGATAGCCATTACCCGTAACACACTGAAACGCGAAATACCCCTTTGCATCCTTTCATCCTTCGCCCTGCTGATTTGTGCCAACGACGTCTTACTGGACAGCAGTGGGGAGAACATACTCAGCATCACCGACGGCCTATTGCTGCTATGCTTCTTTACCATTTTTCTGAGTTATACTTTTGCCATTGCAAAAAGGGATGGAAGTATGAAGGAACCGGAAAAGGAGTACTTACAGGAAGAAGACGAAATCAGGCTGTTACCCGCGTGGAAGTCCGCCCTATACATTCTCGGCGGACTTGCCGGCCTCATCATCGGAGGTAATTTCTTTGTAGACGGTGCCAGCGGCATAGCCCGCGGATTGGGTGTCAGCGAATCCATCATCGGGCTGACGCTCGTAGCAGGCGGCACTTCACTGCCCGAACTCGCCACCTCCATCGTAGCCGCCTTGAAGAAAAACCCCGAAATAGCCATCGGAAACGTCATCGGAAGTAATCTCTTCAATATATTCTTCGTACTGGGTTGTTCGGCCTCCATCACTCCACTGCGTCTGACGGGCATCACCAATTTCGATTTGTGGGTACTCGTAGGGTCCAGCATCCTGCTTTGGCTGTTCGGTATCTTTTTCGGGAAACGCATCATCACCCGGGTGGAAGGAAGCATTCTGATTCTCTGCTACATTGCCTACACAGCGGTACTGATATACAACCTCTAACAGCAAATTTACAGACACCCTACGCGGTATTTTAAAGATTATCACGTATTTTTAAATAAGGCAAGCTGTACCTCGGCATAAAAAATAAGCAAGCTTATTTTGTTCTGCTCTCAGTTTGCATTACCTTTGTGGTCTCAATATTGAACAACTATGGCAATTACAATCAAGAAAGTAACCACAAGACGGGAACTGGAGCGCTTTATCCGTTTCAACTACCTGCTATACAAAAACAACCCTTATTCCGTCCCCGACCTTTTCGATGACATGCTCAACACCTTCAACAAGAAGAAAAACGCTGCATTCGAATTTTGTGAAGCCGACTATTTCCTGGCTTATCGGGAAGGTAAAATCGTAGGACGTGTAGCTGCCATCATCAACCACAAGGCAAACCAAACCTGGAACAAAAAGGAAGTCCGCTTCGGCTGGATAGACTTCATCGATGATGCGGAAGTCTCCGATGCCCTGATTCGCACCGTGGAAGAATGGGGAAAAGAACGGGGAATGACACATATACAAGGCCCGCTGGGATTCACAGATTTCGATGCCGAAGGTATGCTCATCGAAGGATTCGACCAGCTCAGCACCATGGCCACCATTTATAACTATCCCTACTATCCGCAACATCTGGAACGCATGGGCTTTGAGAAGGATGCCGATTGGGTGGAATACAAAATCTACATTCCCGACGCCATACCCGACAAGCACAAGCGCATCTCCGACCTCATCCAGCGCAAGTATAACCTCAAGGTAAAGAAATACACATCTGCCAAGAAGATTGCCCAAGACTACGGTCAGGCCATCTTCGAACTGATGAACGAAGCCTATCAGCCACTCTATGGCTATTCTGCACTGAGCCAACGGCAGATTGACCAATACGTCAAGATGTACCTGCCCATCCTCGACCTACGCATGGTGACATTGATTACCGATGCCGATGACCAGCTGCTTGCCGTAGGCATTTCCATGCCGTCACTCGCCGAAGCGTTGCAAAAAGCCCACGGGCGCCTGCTTCCTATGGGTTGGTATCACCTGGCCAAGACCATCTTCTTGAAGAAATATCCCAAGATGCTCGATTTGCTGCTGGTTGCCGTGAAACCGGAGTATCAGAACAAGGGGGTAAATGCATTGTTGTTCTCCGACCTTATCCCCGTCTATCAGCAACTTGGTTTCGAGTATGCCGAGAGTAATCCGGAGCTGGAGCTGAACGGCAAGGTGCAAGCGCAGTGGGAGTACTTCAAGACGGAACAGCATAAGAGGAGAAGATGCTTTGTGAAGGAGATAAAGTAAAGGGATAAAACCGATATGAAAAACAAACATAACTATAAAAGCATCTACCAAGAAGTCAAGAGTACAATTCTTGACCAAACCTACCCTACCAACACACTGCTCCCCACAGAAACCACATTGGCCGAAAAATACAATGTTTCAAGGCCCACGATTGCCAAGGTGTACAGCCAACTGCAAAAAGAAGGACTGGTGCATAAAAGCAAAGGCAAAGGAACAGTGATATTATACAAAAAAGAACCTAAAAGCAATTATACCTTTGGGGTGCTATTGCCTGGCGCCGGCGAATCGGAAATCTTCTCGATGATAAACGACCAAATATTGAAACAATCGGAAGCCATGCAGTTCACCTGCTTATGGGACGGAGCAACAGCCAGCAATGCCCAGATACGCAAGAACCTGATTGAATCGTGCTGCGACAACTATATCAGACGGAAAGTGGACGGCATTTTCTTTTCCCCTTTAGAGCGGGTGTCGGATACAGATGTAATCAACAAAAACATCTGCCACAAAATAAGCCAAGCCAAAATCCCGCTCATCTTGATAGACAGAGACATCGTCCCTCCTCCTCAGAAAAGCCCGTTTGATGTCGTGTGTCTAGACAATTACGGAGCCGGATGCGTAATGGCACAACACCTTATCGACGCCGGATGCAAAAAAATCTATTTCCTATACAGGCCCAGCTCTGCCTACTCTGTCAAAGTACGCTGCCTGGCTGTAAAGAATACCGTTCAGGAACACGGCTTGCCCTTCGACCTGCAGCATGAATATTGCGGCAATCCGGAAGACATGGACTTCATCAACCGCATCAGGATAGAGCGAGGCAAGACCGGCATCATATGCGCCAACGACGCAACCGCCGCCGTATTGATGTCTTCCTTGGAATCGGCCGGCTACAAGACCAGGACGGACCTGCTTATTACCGGATTTGACGACATGAAGTACTCGCAACATTTGAAATGCTCCCTTACCTCATTCGTTCAGCCTTGTAAAGAGATTGCAGACATCAGCATCGAATTAATGATGCGGAAAATCAAGTGCTACAACCGTCCTCCGGTAAGCGTATACCTGAGAGGGGACATTATCATAAGAGATTCTTCCAGATTCTTGAAACCATAAAGAGAGCCTCACCATTCACTAGCAACGGTGAGGCTCTCTTGTCTTATCCCATTGTCCGGGTTATTCTGCCAAAGGCATTACCTTCAGATTGGTAATCTCCATTTTATCACACGCAAACTGAAGTCTGTCTACAAATAATTTCTCCCGATAAGAAATCATGGTCCGCTTACCGGCAATTTCCGTATCCACCATCGTGCCATCAAATTTATCGGAAGCCTTAACCAGCATACGCACGGTAAACGGTTTATCGGTATCCGACAACTGTTCTATCGCATAGTTCCTGCCCGATTGCGGTGACCCGCCTTCGCGCAGTGTCTTTTCATCACGGCTCGCCCGACCGGTCACGAATGAGTATTGTGCCCGTCTGTTCTTATTGTCCAACCGCCATTCGCAAGCATCTTGAAGAGCCTTGTCTGCCGACGGCAGCAAGTTGACAGACAACCGACCTCCTGTAGCAGCCGGCTTTACATCGAAAGTCATTAAGAAAGACCGGCAAGGAACTTCTTGTGCCTGAGTAGAGGATGCATCTACGGCTATGGCCTCATGCCGGGTTACCGGTATCAGTTCGTCCATCCATTTCGTACCGATTCTTCCATCCGGCTGTTGTACCAATTCATGGATGACCAACGGCCCTCCCCACGCTTTCATCCACATCCATCCGGCCATCACATACCGATTGTCGAATATCCTTGAAATGGTAGGTACACAAAGACCGTTATAGAAATCTACTCCCGATGCCACCATATCCTCGTATGTACTGTCGGGCTGCTCTGCACGCTTAGACCACAACCTAGTGAATCCGCCTATGATATAATCGTAAGCTCCCCAATGGAAAAAGAACGTACAGTCTCCTCCCAACGGAAAATTCTCACTCAGACAGTGCCAGCCGCCATTCACCGAATCTGACGCCCACGTGCCTTGCGCTCCATAGTTGGCAAGCATCTTCAACCTTCCTTCCGGATCCACATAGATGCTCGGATTTTCACATGGATGAAACAATATGCCGGTTTTGGCAAAGTGAATCCCGTCTTCGCTGACAGAATAAGAGGCACCTGCCGCAACACCTTCCATCCGGTGCCTGTCGAATGCTCCCGTATGTCCCCACTTGCCCAAATACTTGTAAAGCTCGGGAAGCGTAGTCTGCTCCCTCGGATAGATACGGGTGGTGTGATAGCCATAACTGATACAAAGCTTGTCATCGTAGACAAAAGGAGTACCGGTTCCGAATGTTTCCCACTGCTCTTCGATAGGAACCGCCGCCTCGTGCTCGGTCCAATGCTTGAAATCCTTTGTAGACAAGTGCTCGAAATAGTGTCCTCCCCTGCCCAGTTTACTCTGATGACCACGCCTGTCGTACAGATAGAACAGATGATAGGTATCCTGATGATAAAGGCTGACGACATCACCCACCCATGTATTATGGCCGGCGGGTGTCCAGAATTGCACCTGAGGAGCATCTCTCCGGGCCATTCCTTCTTGACGCGTAGGAGTCACTGCCGGATAAATCAGCTCTGCCTTCGAGACAAAATCCGGATTGATTTCCCACTGATTCATTTGTTCGGCCACAGGATAGCCCAAAGGGAAGTCATTGTCAAGTAATTGCCCGTCTACATACATCGTCCATTTTGCTCCCGTAAAGTTCAGCAGAATGTCGTGCCTGCCCAAAGGATTGTCCAGCATAGCCAACGGAATACCTATCGGCATCTTTTCTGCCTTCCCTTCCATGGGTGTCTTGATTGTAATAACCGCCTCCAGCACAGGAACCGAACCGTCGGCCATTTTAAAGGCCGGATAATTTTGCCTGTCTCTATCCAACGGATTGTGCTGACGTAGGCACACATCCAGCACTTCCGGAATTTGCAGCAGATGCCTGTCTCTGTTCGGGACGGACAAATCTGCACTGAAACGGACAGAAAAGCCCTTTGTAACATCTTCCAATACAGGCAACGAACCGCTGCAATTCCTACCGTCCAGCTCTGCTATCACCGGGTTGGACGTGCTTGTGTCCCAACAGTTGCTAAGCAACTCTACTCTTGCTCCATGCTCATCTGCCGGCTGAAGTTGCTTTCCACAAGCAGAAAGACAACCGAGCAAAAGCAAATTCAACGTGACTATACCTAATGCATTCTTCATATCAAACTGATTTTTATCCATATATTACCATAATTCTTCAGACATCACCTCTTTCAGGCATTTATCATGCTGCCCATTGCCATACAACAAGCACCGAAAGCGGCCTCCTCCTTCACATCGGAGAGCCTGAGCTCTTTTCCGAAAATCTCTTCCAGCGTATGCTGCATCAGCGGATTATTCTTCAATCCATTACCGGAACCGACCAGTTCTGTCTTGCCTTTACTTATCGAATCGGGTATCAGAACGAAATAATCGTACAGGCAACTGCATACTCCATCAACAAATTTAACAATCAGATTCTCCGGAGTGAAATTATTTAAAGAAATACCTTCTATTTTCCCCCGTTTATTAGGATCGGAACGAGTACCGCTGAACAGCGTCTCCACCTTGATGCCTTCTGCCGAATCAGCCCGATATGCCATCGAGGTCATCTGCCGAAACAAGTACCCATCATCCACTTCTGCTCCGGTGAAAAGCTTCAAGGTCCTTCCGAAGAAGTCCTTCAACAGAGCAAACGATGCCCCACCACAAAGTGATGCCCCAACCAACAAATAGCCCCCACCCGGAAAAGGGCGTGTGTCCAAGCCATTTATTTCGATATATTCATCGGAATACACGGAAATCTGACTGCTTGTACCGATTGTAATGTGTATTGACCGGTCTTTATCCTTGACCGACCCTAGAAAGGCGGCTTGATTGTCACCGATGGATACACAAACGGGAATATCACCATAATGTCCTATCACTGTCCGGGACTCAACAACGGTTGGCAATACCGAACTATCCATATGGAGCCTGTCGAGCAAAGGCTCCTTGAACGCTAATCGCTGCTTGTCGAACAATCCCAAACTTGCCGCATTGGACAGTTCAATACTTGGATTCGCCTGCTTGCACAACCTCATAGCGACATAATCCATAATCGTACACAATTTAATCGCAGTATCGGGAACGATGCCATTGTGCAAGTTATAATAGTGTGTAACAAGTCCATATCCCGTTGCCACATGCCAACCGGTCACCTTTGTCATATAGTCAACATAGGTCTCCCCCTCTTTATACGGAAGATTGCCTCTGCCGTCCTGCCATGTATACAAAGGGCTCACCGCCATTCCATCCGCATCAACGTACAATATGCCGTGCATCTGTCCGGAGAAACCGATGCCCTTTATATCTGTGCATACAGTTCGTAACTCGTCAATTATTTGCTCAACGATGTAATAAATCCGCTCCGGATCTTGAATTTTCTCCCATTGACAGCTCGAAACCATGTTTGCACTGTTCTCTTTGACAATCGTCTTACAGCTTTTGTCAGAAGGCCTGTAAGCGATTCCGCAAATAGAACTGGTTCCAATATCGATTCCTATATATTCCATAATAACATTCAATCTCTTTAAGAACACTTATTCATTTTGCCAGATAAAAACAAAAGATAGGCTACACAGACAGCCAAAATAATAACAGTACCAATCTGCCCACCCATGCCATCGGAAGCCATGCCCATCAAAACCGGGAAAACGGCCCCTCCGGTTATGCCCATAATCATCAGTCCGGAAATTTCATTATTGCGAGAAGGCATATAAAGCAATGCATGCGAGAAGATTACAGAAAATACATTTGAATTGCCAATACCGATAATCGCCACACAGGTATAAATCATCACCTCGGAGAAAGCAAACATCAACCCCACAACCCCCAAAAACATCAACACCACGCTACAGGCCAAAAACTTCACCGGTGAGAATTTCGCCATGATGATTGTACCGGAAAAACATCCCAATGTACGGAACAGAAAGAAGACACTGGTTGCATAGCCTGCCTCGGATAAAGAAAGGCCGACACGCTCTTGCAGCAACTTAGGAGCCGAAATATTCACGCCCACATCTATACCTACGTGAACCAATATGCCGACAAACAACAAAAGGATGACCCCGTTTTTCAGCAACAGGATGCACTCCTTGAAGGTTGAAGAATTGTTTTGAGCCTTAACTTCTACGATTGGAGTAAACAACAGACAAAAAACTGCCATAACATCTATCACCGCAAAAATCAAAAACAGCAGTTTCCAGTTACCCATCTGCACAGCCGCATGTACAGCTATCAACGGAGCCACGAACGAAGCGACAGACTTTATGAACTGCCCTAAGGTGAGGTAACTTGGCTGCCGTTCCTCGCTAACCAAGCTTGCCAGCAACGGGTTCAGCGAAACCTGCATCAAGGTATTTCCAATTCCGATAAACGAAAAAGCAAAAAACATCGAAATGTCATTATAGACCAAAAGCGGAATAAGCAAACCGACAAAAGTGACTACCATGCTCAACAACACAGTGTTCTTCCGGCCTATCTTATTCATCAACATGCCTGTTGGAACCGAAAAGACAAAGAACCAAAAGAAAACCATCACCGTAAACGAATTGGCTGCCGTATCCGATAGAGCAAAATCCTGTTTAACGTAATTGGCCGCAATTCCCACCAAGTCGACAAAACCCATAGTAAAAAATGCAAGCATCACAGGAACAATGCTTTTACTGCTAACTACACTTTTTTTCATACTACTGTTCTCATTATAACCCGTTGACAGAATGAATTCCTGAGAAGAAAACGGCTCCGCAATCAAAAATATAGTTCTGCCAACAGGCTTATTACTTAAATGAATAAACTTGAATGTTCTTAAAGTTCATATTACCCTGCTTAGTGTAAAACCAAAGGTAGTTTCCTTTACGCTCGGGCAATCGGTTCACCATGCAACGCTGATTATTTATACAAACATCTATGATATCATCTTTAAGGATAAGCTCCACTTTTATATGTTTGTCCAATCCCGACACAGCCTCAATAAACGCATCATCACCCAAACGCACGGTTCTCTTATTGGGGTTAAAACTAAGTTTGTATCCATCGTTGGCCTTCTCATTGGCACGGATAAACAACCCGAACTCTTCACAGATGCTTTGCGGATCAGCCTCAAACGTTACCCTGCAAGAATAGGGCAAGTCTTTAATGTATGCACCGCCTATGGCTCCCTGAGCTTTCATTGCCACAAATCCTTTTTCTATAATTTCCGCATTCTGTCCGCTTCTCAATTCCACATTCGAGGCCGCTACTGTACTAAAACTTGTTTCTGGAACAAATTTGGTGGCCAAATCTCCGTTTGGCAATTGAATGGCTTCGCGAAGCACGATACTACCTCCGAAGCGTTCCCAACCATAATCTTTATTGTCCTGTTTACTGGGAATCCAACCCGCCACAATTCTTCTGTTTCCTGTAAACGGAGCAGTTTTGGCCACGTTTACCCATTGTTCCAGCAGGGCTTGCGATTCCGGATATTCCCAAGGTCCATACGGTTTTTTCGATTTTACATAGTAAGTATCTCCGGCTTGTCCGTAAACCAGATAATACCAGTCGTTCCATTTAAAATAGTCCGGACATTCCGGAACATCCCTTTGTCCGGTCAGAAGCGGTTCTTCCACTTTCCAGCTTTTCAAATCTTTTGAAGTCAAATGCACCAGACAGCCACGTCCTTCACCTATCACATAGTTGTCGGCCTCGGTAGATACAAACAGATGGAAGACACCGTCATTATCTATGACAACTTTCGGATCACGGAAATGCCGCTTGCTATATCCCGGTGCCGAAGTATAAAACGGATTCGGCTTCTGCTTGGTGTATTTCAATCCGTCTTTACTGACTGCATAACTCAACTGCTCGTTTACGCTGTTATCATCCAGTATAAGCCGGGTTGCATAAAACGCATAGTGTTTCTTCCCGTCATAGGCAACGGAGCCTGTACAAATTGATTTTTCCCACTCCTCGTCAATTCCAATAGCTATAGGATGATGTATCCAGTTCTTAAGGTCCGTACTTGTACTCACGCACCATTGGTGTCCGCCCAAACCGTTCAATGCAGAATGGTGTCCTTCGTCAAGTAACCAATACAAATAAAATGTCCCTTCCCTGAAAAAAGGAATACAATCGCCCACGAATTGGTTTCCACCAACCGGGGTGAAATACTGTATATTCCCCTTAGGTTGCACTTCCGGACTGTATTTCACGGAAAATTGTGCCAAGCATGATGATACGGCAGTAAGCAGCATCATTGCAGTAATCATTGATCTATTCTTCATATTACTTCTATATTTATTTTATTAATTGAACAATTGATGAATCATTTATTGTTACCGATCCGGAATCGGCAAAAAACTCTATCACTTCAATATCATCCATCAGGTAGCATAAGGAAGAAATATTTATCCGGCCATTGGCAGCAACCAGTTCCACAGAATTATAATCGTACAGTATATACCAGTCTATCGCATCCATTGAAGAGCGATAGCTACCTCCCATCAGCTGCCCCATCCAGTCTGAAAGTGCCGGTTCGACACAACCGGAACGGTCTATATAGAAATAGCTAAGCTCGTTTTGATAGCCTATTGAAATGGACCTTCCGTTTTTCGCAACGAATCTGACACCATAATCGCCGGCCTTCCACAATGCAGTATTGTCTTTGTTACCGTAATTCACATGCAAAACAAACGGCTTCCCCCGATACGGGCTGTTTATACTCATCGTATTAGATTCAAGTTGCTTACGATGAATGAGTGCGGATTCTCCTCCATATAGTTTTTCGATGTTGCAGTGCACCTTTGATTGTAAGACATAGTGATTACCTTCTTCTACCAGATTCAGCATTCGCGGTGCTATCATACCGCCACGGCCATTCATACCGGGAATGCTATTGGCATATTCCCAGCAATTCATCCATCCCAAAAATATTCTATCATCATCTGGCAATCCTTCAAAAGTTCCGCCTGCATAATTATCCTTACCATAATCTATCCATAACTTCTTGTTTTGTGTAGGAATGAATTCCTCACCTGAAAAATCGCCCACGAAATAGCGTGTGGCCGGTGCACCATTGGCCGGTCCGTTTGACATATTAACCAATAATACCCATTTATACGAATCCTGTTCCGATACTCTTATGCGGAAGAAATCGGTTCTTTCCATATTGGAGCCGCTACTGTCGTCCACTGTAAATTCGCTCAAATACTTCCATCGCTTACAATCAGTCGATTGATAAAACAGAATCGAATATCCGGTTGAGACTGTCATTAACCAGCACTCCACTTCAGCATTCCACTTCACCTGCGGACTGTTCAATGCCACTCCAGGCTCGCGTTCCAATTGGATTTTACCCAATTTAGTCCAGTTCTCCCCTCCGTCAAGGCTATAGGCATGATATATGCCCACTCCCTTGTCTGCCTGATAAGTATAATAGGCTATTAAAGGTATCTGCGACAAAGAGCCCCAGCCTGAAAGGTTTCTCTCGTCTGCAACCACACTTCCCGATTTCAAATATCCGATACTGTCCGGACACAAAGCTATCGGTCTCTTTTCCCAGTGATACAAGTCTTTACTGACAGCATGCCCCCAATGGATATTTCCATAGACAGAATCCGCCGGATTATGTTGATAGAAGAGATGATAGCTCCCTTCATAGAACAGCAATCCTGTAGGTTCACCCACCCAGAACATATCTGCCGAAAAATGCACCAACGGCTTATCGAACTCATGAGCGCCCCCGACATCACATGCATAAATAACAGAAAACAAATAAAAAACCAGAGTATAACTAAGTAAACGCCCCATAGATACAAATAATTATTATTTTGGCTATATATATTGCTTGTGCCGTGAAGGGTGTGTCAAAAGCATAGAAGTCTTGACACACCCTCTTATGAAAGGCATAATCTATCTTCCACAAGGCTCATCACCAACCATAGTTCTGTTCGTACAAACCTTTTACATAACTAATCTGTGTCTGAGGAATGGGGAAATATTCATCCCTGTTCTTTTGGAACTTTGCATCTTTCAGATAAGTACGTCTGGTTCTTTCTACATCGAAATAATCATTCATATAGCTATCTGCGATGCCCCAACGCACCAGGTCGAAGAACCATTTACCTTCTGTTGCAAATTCCAAATGGCGTTCCCACTGCAATGCCTTGAAAGCAAAATCTTGTGTAAGGGCAGGACAATTCACTCCCGGCTTATATACATCTACATCGAATTTTCCGGTAGGCGTTCCATCGGCAAATTTAAGCCTGCCCGTACTGCCGGCTGCCCTTAGCCGGATCTGATTGATTAGCTCAAGGGCCGTATCCAAATCTCTATTTAGTTGAATAAGAGCTTCCGCACGCCACAACATGACTTCGTCCAACCGAATCACATCCCAATTAAGGCCGCTACCCATAAACGGATTGGTTTTTCTGAAGCAATCGCAAGTAGGAAGTACAATCAGCTTTTGACTCATAGAGTAACCGTATACTTCCGGGGTTCTGGCCCAACTCTTTTCCATGACATACTCCGGATCATATTTCCAAGGCATTCCCGGTACACAAGCGGTGTGCATCAATCGCGGATCCATGGGAATCGTCGCAAATGCTTCCTTGTTATCCAATGTCTTACCTTTATTAAAATTTTCGAAATCGGGCAGTCCATTCACTGTTTTAAAGCAATTCATCATGTGCACAGAAGGCTGAAAAGCTCCGCAACAACCATATTCGTCGTTAATGGGATATACCAGCCAAGAGTTGTTGCGTCCTACCGGTGAACCGTCGTTGTTAGCCGAATATTGAATCGCCCATATTGATTCCGAGTTGTTCTCATATTCGCATAAGAAGTTTTCAGCATAATCGTTGACCAACCGTTTTCCTGAATGAGCCATGACATCTGCGCATAGGCTTTCCACCTCTTGTAGTTTTTCTCTATTTATATTCACCACGTTGTGCTTCTCATCTTGCTCATAAGCCGAGAACAGCAACGCTTTGGCCAAATAGGCCTTTGCGGCAAAACGGGTCGGCCGTCCCACCTCATCTTGCTTTTCGGGAAGAGTAGCAGCAGCATAGCGGAAATCGTCAATCAATTTATCCCACAGCTGTTGGTCGGTCAAATCGTCATTGCTTACTTTATCATACTGGTCGTTAGGGGTATTTTCATCAATCCACGGAAACAGTTTAAAGCAAAGTTTCATATACATATAGACATGCGCACGCAAGAAACGAAGCTCCGCAATGCGTTGATCTCTTAAGGGCCACTCCTCGACCGTAAGAGCTTGCGCGCGTCTTAAAGCATCATGCACACGTCCTACTCCGACATAATGTACCCACCACAAATTATCCAAATCACCGGTCGTTGTGGGTTGCATATAGACAAATGTTTCCCACAAATGGCGCTCTGCATTATCATTGGTACCCGATGCACCTTTATAAGCTTCTCCTCCACGAAGAGAACCTTCTTCGTAAGGCATACCAAACTGCTTGTTAAAATGATTCTGTCCGCAAAAAGAATACGCCGCATTAATCATCTGTTCTACCCTGCCGACTGTATTAAGGTCGGCATCCGATATAATACCTTGTGGATTTTGATCCAATAACGAAGTACAAGAAGTACCACAAACAGCCAACGCAAGGCCACAAACTATAGTATTTAATTTTTTCATACAAATGTGATTTAAAAAGTTAAGTTAACAGACATTGTCATCGAGAACGGTAACGGATAACCATTGCCGGGAGTTTCCGGATCGAGTCCGGTATAAGCATTGCTTCCCCAACCTTTTTTAATGGTAGCAATATTGTCGGCTCTCAAAGCGATACGGGCTCTTTGCATATTGAGCTTCTTAATCACTGATTCGGGAAGAGAATAACCAAGCTCCGCATTTCTCAATTTCAAATAAGAGCCGCTTTCCACATAATAAGTAGACATTCTGCCCTCATCATTATAGTTGTTGATAGAAAGGGCAGGTATGGTGGAGTTCTTATTGGCAGGAGTCCAAGCGTCCAGCAATCGGGTACCATAGTTCTCACCGGAAGTACTCAAAGCATAGATGTCTGTCCAACTCTTCCAGCCCGATACATTGAGGTCTTTGCCGCATACGCCGTTAAAGAACAAGCTGAAGTCAAAGTTCTTATAAGTCATCCCTAGCGTTACTCCATATTCCAATGCAGGATTTTCGTTGCCAATCCATGTTCGGTCTTCTTGATTGATGACACCATCCTTATTCAAGTCGCGATAACGAATACGTCCCGGAGCAGCTCCTGTCTGTTCGGCATGTGCCTCTACTTCTTCTTGGCTTTGGAACAAACCGTCGGCAACATAACCGTATAAAGAATTTCTGGGGCGGCCCAAAATATTATCTTCCTTACCGTTTCCGGCAAAATTGTTAATAACGTCATCCGGCACTTTTACGATAGTCTGACTATTGTGGGAAAAGACACCGCTAATATTCAAGCCCAAATCTCCAAACTTGTCGTTGTAATTTAAAGTCAATTCAAACCCCTTGTTGTCAATGTCTGCACCATTCAGCCACATGTGAGCACCTTCACCCAAAGTGGCAACCGTGCCGGGCTTCATCAAAATGTCTCTTGTATACTTCAGGTAATAATCGAATGAACCACTCAATTTAGAATTAAAGAGAGCAAAATCCAATCCGAAGTTATGCTGTGACGTTGTTTCCCATTTCAAATTCGGATTACCTCTTTGTGTCCGGCGGAAACCCGAGGGAAGGGAACCTCCCATGCCTGTAAAGTCGTATGCAGTTCCCCAGTTCCAATCATACAGATTGTTGCCATCGTACGCAGCCTCGTAAAACTGATAAGAAGCATATGCGTCGATACTGGAATTGCCATTCTGTCCCCAGCCGTAACGCAATTTCAACAAAGGCATAACAGAAATAAGTTTTTCAAAAAAGGCTTCATTACTGATTGACCAGCCCAATGAGAATGCAGGGAATGTAGCCCATTTGTTGTTTTTACCAAATACCGAGGAAGCATCGCGACGCAACGTTACCGAAGCCAAATAACGGTTAGCATAATTGTAGTTCAATTTACCAAACCAGGAAATCATCGTGTTCTTAACAGAACCACTGCCATTATCTTTCTCTGATTCTCCTGCCCCCAACCACATATAATCATCGTTTTCCAAGGCAAAATCGCGACGGCTGCCCCAATGTTGCTGGTAAGTGTGGATAATGGTTTCCTGACCTGCCATCACATCGAAATTATGCTTGCCCAGTTCAAAAACATATTGAAGTACATTGCTGTTTGTACTGCTCAAATCAAAATAAGACTCCTGATACACTTTGTTCCGGTCTTCACTGAGGAATCCCGATTTATACCTGTAATCCATCGTGCGCTTCCATGAACCTACACCGTCCACCCCAAACGATGAACGAAAAGTCAGCCCTTTCAGGATATTCACATTGGCATAGAGGTTTCCGAATATTCTGAGGTTATCGTGATGATTTTGCTTGTTGTCCTCAATCAGCCGGACCGGATTCTGACGGTCGCTCATACCGCCAATCGGGCCGCCCCATCCTTCACCGTCTACCGTATGAACGGGAACTATAGACATCAATGATTTGCATCCGCCCAAGTTACCATCACCTATATTATCGCTTTCACGCCATTTGGAAACTGTAAAATTCTCGCCAATCGTGACTCTTCCATTCAAGAAAGAATAATCAGAATTGATACGACCATTGAAACGACGATAGAAACTTCCGTCAATGGTTCCTTTGTTATCGTAGTAATCCAAAGCAAATACAGAATGTCCTTTATCCGTACCGGTAGACAATGTGACACTATATTGCTGCACCTGACCTGTACGTAGAATTTCCTTCTGCCAGTCCGTATCTGCCGATTTCATTGTTTTAGCATCGTCAAGATATTCACGCCAAGTCACTCTATCCAGTACCCAGTTTCCATTGCCATCCTGGTGGTCTTCATATTGGTATAGTCCGCCTATCCCCATCTGAGTAGGATTGGCATCCGGGTTGTCATTCTTAATGGCCCAATATTGCGCTATACCTCTCTGTTCCGTATTCATAAGCTCGTAAGGCTTCTTTTTGCTCACCAGTGTATAAGAAGCGGCAAAGTCTACGGTAGTACCCTTTTTCCCCTTACGTGTAGTGATGATGATGACACCGTTGGCGGCACGAGAACCATAAATGGATGCAGAAGAAGCATCTTTCAACACTTGCATCGACTCAATATCCATAGAAGCCAATTCGGCCATGGAGCGAGTTGTAGGCGTACCGTCAATGATATACAACGGATCGTTATTATTCAGAGTCCCCTCACCTCTGATTCGGATGGTAGCATTAGGAGTAGGAGATCCGTTGGCGGAGACTGACATTCCTGCCACTTTGCCTTGTGCCGCTTTCATGGCGCTACCGTATGAACCGGATTTTAATTGGTCAACCTTAACCACAGAAACTGATCCGGTCAAATCTGCCTTCTTTTGTGTGGTATATCCGGTAACAATCACCTCATCCAGACTAAGTGCATCTTCTTCCATCCGGATAATCTTGCCATCAGCCTGATCGGGAGTCAGCTCAACATTCTTGTAGCCTATATAGCTGAACAGCAAAATGCTGTTTTCACCTACTTTGATAGTAAAGTTACCGTCGAGATCCGTTATACTGCCATTACCGGTATTATGCTTATCGACAATCGTCACTCCAATGATAGGGTCTCCGGCTTTATCCAGCACGCGTCCGGTGATTGTCCGTACTTGCTGTTGGGCTGTTGACGGGATTGCCACGGAAGCAACAGCAAATGAATCAGACACCTGTAAACCGCACAAGCAAGTTATCAGGGCACATCGATACAAGAAATGTTTTTTCATACTCTCAATTTTTTGGTTATTAATATTGTTGTACAAGATATTCCGATTGAATAAATAAGGTCTTCGCCTGTATCAGGTCCTCTTCCTTTTGACAAAGATAGCATGAGCAGTTACAAAAAAAGAAGAAGATATAACATAACAATTCAATTGTCGTTTTTTTATATCACATATATGCAAAAGAAACAGGTATCAACTGCTAAAACAGAACCGCATTTTAGCATGAAATAAATATATTATAATAGTTTATTTACATACATATCATTCTCTTTATTGGCTTCTAAAGTCCCACATGATTAAGATTCATGAAAAACATTACATATATGTTACATATTCAATTCGTCAAACTCCTGTACCTTACCAACGAAACATGGTGAAGAGAGGTGAAAAAACATTTGTTTTTTTGCGAACACTCGATTTTCTCATTACCTTTGTCGCAATACCTAAAAAAAGCACAACATATTCTTATGGAAGAAAATAAGAACAACAATGTAGCAGAGGAAAAAGATAAAGACATATTCGAAGATATCGCCAGCCCCACTGCCGTAGAATATACCGACGACAACATCCGCCACCTGGACGACATGGAGCATATCCGTGTCCGTTCAGGCATGTACATAGGCCGTCTGGGCGATGGTTCACAGAACGATGACGGTATCTATGTGTTGCTGAAAGAAGTGATGGACAACAGCATCGACGAATTCAAGATGGGTGCCGGAAAGCGTATAGAAGTGACTATAGAAGACAGCCTGCGCGTCAGCGTGCGCGACTACGGACGAGGCATTCCGCAAGGCAAACTGATAGAGGCGGTCAGCAAACTGAACACCGGAGGAAAGTACGACAGCAAGGCTTTCAAAAAAAGCGTCGGACTGAACGGTGTGGGTATCAAGGCGGTCAATGCGCTAAGCAACCGTTTCGAGGTACGCAGCTACCGCGACGGCAAGGTACGTATCGCCATCTTCGAGAAAGGAACGCTGTTGAGTGACGTGACCGAAGATTCGACAGAAGAAAGCGGAACCTATATCTTCTTTGAACCGGACGCCACTCTCTTTCTGAATTACTCCTTCCAGAACCAGTTTGTAGAAACACTGCTGCGCAACTATACCTATCTGAATACGGGCCTCACCTTCATTTACAACGGCCAACGCATCGTTTCGCGCCACGGGCTGGAAGACTTGCTGAAAGACAACATGACCAGCGAAGGCCTTTACGACATCATCCACCTAAAAGGAGAGGACATCGAGATTGCCTTCACACACACCAACCAATACGGCGAAGAGTACTACTCCTTTGTCAACGGGCAACACACCACCCAAGGCGGCACACACCAGACTGCCTTGAAGGAACACATTGCCCGTACCATCAAGGAGTTCTACAACAAGAACCAGGAATATGCCGACATCCGCAACGGACTGGTAGCCGCCATTGCCATCGACGTGGAGGAACCCATGTTCGAGAGCCAGACCAAAACGAAACTGGGCAGCAACAACATGTGGCCTGCCGCGCCGCAGGAACACAAGCCCGCCGGCCCCACGGTGAACAAATACGTAGGAGACTTCATCAAGACGGAAGTGGACAACTACCTCCACAAGAACCCGCTTGTGGCCGAAGTGATGCTGCAAAAGATACAAGACTCCGAGAAAGAGCGCAAAGCCATTGCCGGCGTCACCAAGCTGGCACGCGAACGCGCCAAGAAAGCCAACCTGCACAACCGCAAGCTGCGCGACTGCCGCTACCACTTGAGTGACGGTAAAGGCAAAGACCAGGAAACCGAATCCTGCATCTTCATTACCGAGGGAGACTCTGCCAGCGGTTCCATCACCAAGAGCCGCGACGTGAATACCCAAGCAGTATTCAGCCTGCGTGGTAAACCGCTAAATTCCTACGGACTCACCAAGAAAGTAGTTTATGAAAACGAAGAATTCAACTTGCTTCAAGCAGCCTTGAATATAGAAGACGGCATAGAGACACTGCGCTACAACAAAGTCATCGTAGCTACCGATGCCGATGTGGACGGCATGCACATCCGCCTGCTCATCATCACCTTCTTCCTGCAATTCTTCCCCGACCTGATAAAGAAAGGGCATGTATATATCCTGCAAACCCCTCTCTTCCGCGTGCGCAACAAAAAGAAGACAAGTTATTGCTATACAGAGGAGGAACGTGTGAAAGCCATTGAAGAACTGGGTCCCAACCCCGAAATCACCCGATTCAAAGGTCTGGGAGAAATCTCGCCCGACGAGTTCAAGCATTTTATCGGCAAGGATATGCGTCTGGAACAAGTGTCCCTGCGCAAGACAGACCTCGTAAAAGAGCTGCTGGAATTCTACATGGGTAAGAATACCATGGAACGACAAAACTTTATTATCAACAACTTGGTTATAGAAGAAGATTTGGCATCATGAGAAGAGCTATCTTTCCGGGAACATTCGACCCGTTTACTATCGGACACTCTTCGGTAGTGAGCCGTGCACTGACTTTTATAGACGAAATCGTCATAGGCATCGGCATCAATGAAAATAAGAATACGTATTTCCCCTTGGAAAAGCGCGAACAAATGATACGAGACTACTACCGGAACGAGCCGCGCATCATTGTGCAGTCCTATGACTGCCTGACTATCGACTTTGCCCGGCAGGTAGATGCCAGTCTGATAATACGCGGCATACGCACCGTGAAGGATTTCGAATACGAGGAAACCATTGCCGACATCAACCGCAAACTGACCGGCATAGAAACCATTCTGCTCTTCACCGAGCCGGAACTTACTTGCGTCAGTTCCACCACCGTGCGCGAACTGCTGCAATACGGCAAGGACATCAGCATGTTCATACCGGAAGGAATGGAGATTAGGGATTAAGGATAAAGGATTAGGGATTAAAATGAAAATGATGAAGAGACTATTTACTATTATAATATGTATATGCGCGGTGACGGCGCAAGCGCAAAAGCCGAACAATGAAGCCCTGCGCAAACTGCAAATGGCAGAGTTTGCCATCACCAACCTTTATGTGGACAAGGTGGATGAAGACAAGCTGGTGGAAGAAGCCATCATCAAGATGCTGGCACAACTCGACCCGCACTCCACCTACAACAACGCCGAAGAAGTGAAGAAGATGAACGAGCCGTTGCAAGGCAATTTCGAGGGCATCGGCGTACAGTTTCAGATGATAGAAGATACCCTGCTTGTGATACAACCCGTGAGCAACGGACCTTCCGAGAAGGTGGGCATCCTTGCCGGCGACCGTATCGTAGCCGTCAATGACAGCGCCATTGCCGGAGTAAAAATGAGCACGGAAGATATTATGAGCCGCCTGCGCGGACCGAAAGACTCGGAAGTGAAACTCACCATCGTGCGCCGTGGCGTGGACGACCAGCTGTACTTCACCGTGAAGCGTGACAAAATTCCCATCCTCAGCCTGGACGCATCTTACATGATACAACCCAAAACCGGCTATATCCGTATCAACCGCTTCGGGGCAACCACCGCCGAAGAGTTTGCAGAAGCCCTGAAAAGCCTGCAAAAGAAAGGAATGAAAGACCTCATCCTCGACCTGCAAGGAAATGGAGGAGGGTATCTGAATGCCGCCATCGACCTTGCCAACGAATTTCTGAAGCAAAAAGAACTCATCGTCTACACCGAAGGAAGGGCCGCACGCCGCAGTGATTTCTTTGCCAAAGGTACGGGCAACTTCAAGAACGGCCGTCTCATCATATTGGTGGACGAGTACTCCGCTTCTGCCAGTGAAATCGTGACCGGAGCCATCCAGGACTGGGACAGAGGCGTGGTAGTAGGACGCCGCACCTTCGGCAAGGGATTAGTACAGCGTCCTATCGACCTGCCGGACGGTTCCATGATTCGCCTCACTATCGCCCGCTACTATACTCCTTCGGGCCGTTGTATCCAGAAGCCTTACGACAGCACCGCCAACCTCGACGGCCGCCTAACCGGCGAGAACAGTCAGGATAAGTATAACCAGGAACTGATAGACCGCTTCAATCATGGAGAAATGATTCATGCGGACAGTATCCATTTTGCCGACTCCCTGAAAGCACAGACCAAGCGTATGGGACGTACCGTTTACGGAGGTGGAGGTATCATGCCCGACTTCTTCGTCCCCATCGACACTACCCAGTACACAGACTATCACCGCAACCTCGTAGCCAAAGGCGTGGTTATCAAAGCCACTACCGGCTACATCGAGAAGCACCGGAAGGAGTTGCAGAACAAATACAAGAAATTCGAAGCCTTCAACGAGAAGTTCGAGATAGACGATAACTTCCTTGCCGAAATACGTACGCTTGCCGACAAAGAGAAAATCAAGTTTGACGAGAAACAGTACAACCAATCCCTACCGCTCATCAAGACACAACTTAAAGCCTTGATAGCCCGTGACCTATGGGACATGAACGAATACTTCCAGGTGATGAACAGCACGAACCAGAGCGTGCAGCAAGCTCTAAAAGTGTTGAACGAAGGCATCTACAGCACTATTATCCAATAGCCGACTTGAAACAAACTTAGGCGCGGATTATGCGGATTTAGTTTATCTAATTCCGCGTAATTCGCGCCTAAAATCATTCTCCGAACAGCCACTTATTCAGCCACTTGTTGACGTAGATGTTGACCACAGCACATCCAGCACCGATTGCAGCCCCCGCCAACACATCCGACGGATAATGCACTCCCTCGTTCATACGGGAAACTCCCACGGAACAAGCCCACAGGGCAGACGGAGCTATCACATACCATTTAGGATACTTTACACTGAGCGAGGTGGCAAGGGCAAAAGCCGTCGCCGTATGTCCGGAAGGAAAAGACGGGCTGCCTTCATGGCTATATGCATGCACTCTGTCGGGATATTTATCATAAGGACGCTCACGGTCCACCAGATATTTCATTCCATAAGTCACAACAAAAGCCCCCGCTACACTTGTACCTACGTAGACCGCATCTTTCAGCAAACCCTTATCATGTTTTATCCAAGCGGCAACCGCCATCGCCACCGGAACACCGACAGCAACATAGGGCTCCGAACGTGAAATTATCTTATTATAGTTACGGACAAACTTGCCATCCCAACTGTTAACCCGGTGCAAAGTGTTAATATCCCAATTCTGTGCCGAAAGACCGGATACAACAAGGCAGATAAAATATACAAAAAAAATAGCCTTTTTCATAAGTCCTTTATATTAGTTTGACGCAAAGATAGGACAAATAGATAGAGTTTTCACAAAAAAATTCTATCTTTGTTGCCACATTTATAATAATTCGCTAATCATTTCATGAGACTGGAAACTTGCTGCAACCGACAGATTGATTGTATGGTATGTCCCCAAAAATCAGAAGGAGTATTGGTTTACCGCCACTACCCCAAGGGACAACATTTCTCTGCTGAAAAGTGCACACAGAACTGCATGATATTTATGCTGAAAGGTGAATTACTTGTAAACAGTGACGAATATCCGGGCACCACTCTCCAAAGCCGCCAGCTCATCTTGCAAGCCATCGGCTCCAAAGTAGAACTCCTGGCTTTGACCGAAGTGGAATATATTGTCTATTGGTTCACCGAGCTTCCTCTGATTTGCGAAGAGCGCTACAAGGAGATACTGAAACGCTCGGAAGCCCCCTTGACTTATACCCCGCTTACCGCGATTTCCATGCTCGAAGGGCTCCTGAAAAGCCTTGCCTGCTACCTCAACGAGCAACCCTATGCGTGCAGCAAATACATTGAAATGAAATGCCAGGAATTGGTATACATATTGACATGCTACTATCCGCTACACCAAATCAGTACATTCTTCTACCCCATCAGCACTTATACGGAAAGCTTCCAATATTTCGTCATGCAGAACTACGACAAGGTGAAGAATGTGGAAGAGTTTGCCCACCTCGGCGGATATACCACCACCACATTCCGCCGTCTGTTTAAAAATATGTATGGGGTCCCGGTCTATGAATGGATTCTGGACAAGAAACGTGAAGGAATTCTGAACGACCTGCAATACACCAAACAACGCATTTCAGTCATCAGCGCCCGCTATGGCTTTGATTCCCTATCCCACTTTGCCCACTTCTGCAAAGACTCTTTCGGAGACACGCCCCGCGCCCTGAGAAAACGTTCAGCAAACGGAGAAAAGATTTCCATTATCTGCAAAGAGCAAGGCAAAGACCAGGAGGACGAGTAAACCTTTTACTTGTCCGTAAACTTCGCATTCTGCCGGATTACGGAATTATTTCTTTAATCGCTTGCTTTATCGCTGGATTTCTCCTATTTTTGCGAAACATTTACAGAAGTATCCTGATAGAACAAATTTTCAAACTATTAAATAACTTAAATTCAATCATTTATGTGGTTAAGTAATTCATCTGTAGGAAGGAAAGTGGTGATGAGCGTTACCGGTATCGCCCTTGTCCTGTTTCTGACATTTCACATGGCGATGAACCTGGTTGCATTAGTCTCGGCTAATGGCTACAACATGGTTTGTGAGTTCCTGGGAGCAAACTGGTACGCATTGGTGGCTACGGTAGGTCTGGCTGCCTTATTCATCATCCACATCATCTACGCTTTCTGGCTGACTATGCAGAACCGTAAGGCACGTGGTAGCGAACGCTATGCCGTTACGGAAAAGCCCAAGACTGTGGAATGGGCTTCTCAAAACATGCTCGTACTGGGTATCATCGTAATCGTGGGTTTGGGCCTGCACCTGGTAAACTTCTGGGCTAAAATGCAGCTTCCCGAGTTGATGCACAACATGGGCATGCATGCTGACACCCTCACGCTGGCATATGCAGCCAACGGTGTCTATCACATTCAAAACACCTTCAGCAATCCGGTATTCGTAGTGCTTTACCTCGTTTGGCTGGGCGCATTGTGGTTCCACCTCACTCACGGTTTCTGGAGCTCCATGCAGTCTTTGGGCTGGAACAACAAAGTATGGATTAACCGTTGGAAATGTATCTCCAACATCTATTCTACTATCGTTGTCCTCTGCTTCGCTCTGGTAGTTGTCGTATTCTTTGCAAAATCATTGTGCGGCGCTTGCTAAATTCAAATTGTAAATGACTAAATTGTAAATTGCATTATGACTAAGATAGATTCTAAAATACCGGAAGGACCGGTGGCTGAGAAATGGACCAATTATAAGGCTCACCAAAAATTAGTAAACCCTGCCAACAAACGTCGTCTGGACATCATCGTAGTAGGAACCGGACTTGCCGGTGCCAGTGCTGCCGCCTCTCTGGGCGAAATGGGTTTCAGAGTATTCAACTTCTGCATCCAGGACTCTCCGCGCCGTGCACACTCCATCGCTGCACAAGGTGGTATCAATGCTGCTAAGAATTACCAAAACGACGGTGACTCTGTATACCGTCTGTTCTACGATACAGTAAAGGGTGGCGACTACCGTGCCCGCGAAGCTAACGTTTACCGTCTGGCTGAAGTATCCAACAATATTATCGACCAATGCGTTGCACAAGGTGTTCCTTTCGCCCGCGAATACGGCGGTACACTGGACAACCGTTCTTTCGGTGGTGCTCAGGTATCCCGTACTTTCTATGCCAAGGGTCAGACCGGACAGCAGCTGTTGCTGGGTGCATACTCTGCATTGAGCCGCCAGGTGAACGTAGGCACTGTGAAACTGTATACCCGCTACGAAATGGAAGACGTTGTCCTCATTGACGGACGTGCCCGCGGTATCATTGCAAAGAATCTCGTTACCGGTAAATTGGAACGTTTTGCCGCCCACGCTGTGGTAATCGCTACCGGTGGTTACGGCAATGCCTACTTCCTTTCTACCAATGCAATGGCATGTAACTGCTCTGCAGCAATGGCTTGCTACCGTAAAGGTGCCTGGTTTGCCAACCCTGCTTACGTACAGATTCACCCCACTTGTATCCCGGTTCACGGTGACAAGCAGTCTAAGCTGACTTTGATGTCCGAATCTCTGCGTAACGATGGTCGTATCTGGGTTCCGAAGAAGCTGGAAGATGCCAAGAAACTGCAGGAAGGTACACTGCAAGGAAAAGATATTCCCGAGGAAGACCGCGACTACTACCTGGAACGCCGTTATCCGGCATTCGGTAACCTCGTTCCGCGTGACGTTGCCAGCCGCGCTGCCAAAGAACGCTGCGACAAGGGCTTCGGCGTAAACAACACCGGTCTTGCCGTATTCCTTGACTTCTCCGAAGCTATCAACCGTCTGGGTAAAGATGTCGTTGCACAACGTTACGGCAACCTCTTCGATATGTATGAAGAAATCACTGATGTCAGCCCATACGAAAACCCGATGATGATTTATCCGGCTATCCACTATACCATGGGTGGTATCTGGGTTGACTACGAACTGATGACCTCCATCAAGGGACTGTTCGCCATCGGTGAATGTAACTTCTCCGACCACGGTGCAAACCGCCTCGGTGCTTCCGCCCTGATGCAAGGTCTGGCTGATGGTTACTTCGTATTGCCTTACACTATCCAGAACTATCTGGCCGACCAGATTACAGTTCCCCGTTTCTCTACCGACCTGCCCGAATTTGCAGCTGCAGAAAAGGCCGTTCAGGAGAAGATTGACTGGATGATGAACATCAAGGGTAAGAAGTCTGTAGACTCTATCCACAAGGAACTGGGCCACATTATGTGGGAATATGTAGGTATGGGACGTACGGCCGAAGGCTTGAAGGAAGGTCTGAAGAAGCTGAAAGAAGTCCGCAAGGAGTTCGAGAAAGAACTGTTCATCCCGGGCGACAAGGAAGGTATGAATGTAGAACTCGACAAGGCTATCCGTCTGTACGACTTCATCACTATGGGCGAGCTGGTTGCTTACGATGCACTGAACCGTAACGAAAGCTGCGGCGGTCACTTCCGTGAAGAATATCAGACTGAAGAAGGCGAAGCCAAGCGTGACGATGAAAACTACTTCTACGTGGCTTGCTGGGAATATCAGGGTTCTGACGAAAAGGAACCGGTATTGCTGAAAGAGCCGCTGGTTTACGAAGCAATCAAGGTACAGACTCGTAACTACAAGAGCTAATCGGGAAGTTGAACATTTAAAGAATTAAAGAAAATGGATAAAAATATATCATTTACGCTCAAGGTATGGCGCCAGAAGGGTCCGAAAGCAAAAGGCGCTTTTGAAACATACCAAATGAAAGATATCCCGGGCGATACTTCATTCCTCGAAATGCTGGATATCCTGAACGAACAGCTGATTTCTGAAGGTAAAGAACCGGTTGTATTCGACCACGACTGCCGCGAAGGTATCTGCGGTATGTGTTCGCTCTACATCAACGGACACCCCCACGGTCCTGCAACCGGCGCTACGACTTGCCAGATTTATATGCGTCGTTTCAACGACGGCGATACCATCACTGTTGAACCGTGGCGCTCTGCCGGTTTCCCGGTTATCAAGGACTTGATGGTCGACCGTACGGCCTACGACAAGATTATGCAGGCAGGCGGCTACGTCAGCGTACGTACCGGTGCTCCCCAGGATGCCAACGCTATCCTGATTCCGAAGCCCATCGCTGACGAGGCTATGGATGCTGCCAGCTGTATCGGTTGTGGTGCTTGTGTGGCTGCTTGTAAGAACGGTTCTGCTATGCTGTTCGTTTCTGCCAAGGTGAGCCAGCTGAACCTGTTGCCCCAAGGCAAACCGGAAGCATTGCGCCGTGCCAAGGCTATGTTGAGCAAGATGGACGAACTCGGTTTCGGTAACTGTACAAACACTCGTGCGTGCGAAGCTGAATGCCCGAAGAATGTTTCCATCAGCAACATTGCCCGCTTGAACCGCGACTTTATCATTGCGAAACTGAAAGACTAATCCGGTCTTTCTGCAAATAATATAGGATGCGCTTCGGATAAACCTTTTGAGCAAGCTCAGATTTATCACTCAGCTTTCACTATATTTGATTAATATCACAAGAGACTCCTCTGCCGGGAAACCGCCGGAGGAGTTTTTTTATGACATGCCGTTTACTTCAGATAAATTGCCGGCACGCAAATTACGGGGAGAAGCCCCGAAATTCTTTTTGCAGAAATTGGAAAAATGAGGCAGCGATTCAAAGCCATATTTATAGCAAATCTCTGATATAGAAGCATCCGTATAACGAAGTTCATAAACCACGCTTTCCTTCCTCCGTTCCATCATCCACTCGTACACCGGTTGATGAAAAACAGAATTGAATATACGCCGGAAAGTAGCTACTGTATATCCTCCCAACTGGGCAAGTTCCTCTACCGTCTTGACTTTGGCATGATTCTGCAAGACAAAGTAGTGAAAGGAATTAGTATACTGGGCAAGAGAATGTATCAGCATGGAAAGCTCATAGTCGGAGTAGTAATTTCCAAGAATGAAAGCAAGTTCTTTCCGTTTGAAACAAAGCATTTCCCGGCAAATCTTCTCCTCGGACAAATAGGCCTTGGAACTTTCCAGAAAGAGCTGCAACTCGGGAGTAATGGTCAAAGGATAGAATATCAATGGAGGGGTAACCTCTTTCATAATATGGTTATACCGGTCCTCACAGAAGAATTCAGGCTTACTGAACCGGTAACAAACGCATTCCACATCCGTCATGGCAAGTATTTCGTACTTGGAACCAATAGCTTGAAGGATGAACTCACCTGCATGCAACACAGTTCCCGCATACTCCTTACTGTTGACAAGCACTTCTCCTTTCAGCAGGAAAATTATAATATTTTCCTCACACTTTCGCGCCGGCAGATGGAATCCTCTGAGGTGGGAAGCATATATTATTGCATTGTCCACAGCCTTGGGACATTGAGCGCATTGTTTTTTACCTCTGCAAGCAGAAGAGTTGGGCATCGGCAAGTAGATTTGTTTGTTTGTTGCAGTGACAAAAATAGATAAATAATACTCATAAAAGAAACATTCCCCGAAAACTTTCATAAAGAAGTTTCGGGGAATGAATAAAATAGAAGTAATTCAGTTTTTTATTGCGGACAGTGCCGTTTTATTTTTCCACGTTCGTATCATCAGCCGTACTCCATGGACCAACTTCAGGTACAAAGGTTACTTTTGCCGCCTTATTGGCCAGCGTCAGCGTATAACGTATCTTTTTGCCTTCACCCCAGGCTTGTGTATCATTCAAGTCAATGGCGGAAGTTACAGTATCAAGAAGAACGTCTTTCTCATAGATGTCATAGACAACATTGATTTTGGCGTTCGTATCCAACGTCTGGGGCATCAACATCCAGGCTGTATTCACTTCCACACCCGTTGTATTCACTTCCAATGCACCATCGTCAATCGTATGTGCATAAGTGGCTGTTCCTTCCTGTGACTTCCATGTTGAATCATCAAAACCATAAGTTCCTTTATTGTGCACACCGGATATTGTAAGTGTTTTCAGTTTATAAGTCAAAGCGTCGGCTGCCTTGACAGTGAAATTTATTTGGGTCAGTATATGGCCGAATTTCAAAGATACCCCACTGGCATTTGATGCCTTGGTTGCATCCGTCACTTTCGCGGCTACCAAGTCCGTTTGGGCAGCTACATCTGCTACCGTATAAGTAATGGAAGGATATATAGCACCAGCAGCCGGTTGATTGTACGTCAAGGCTCCGGTACCCGGATTCCCGTAAGCAAAGAACTGCAAGTTATCCGTCATTGGCCAATAATATGTTCCCCCAGTCAAACTCCAGTTGGGAGCACTATAGGTTACTTTAACATCTGTCATGAATTCCTTCATCGCATCAAAAGTCGCAACGGAGGCCATTGCTGTCGCTCCCGTATTATAAGCATACACAGTGAACCCTACCTTCTGCAATTCCGGCAAATCAGTCACTGTGGCTCTCGTAGTGTTACCCACTACTGTTCCCAATTTAATCTCCGCCTTTTGTCCGGCATTCTCTATCTCCTCACTTTCCGAGCAACTCATTACTGCTGCTGCAGCCAAAGCCAAAAATAAAACCTTCTTCATAATTGTCTGTTATTAAAGTTAATATATTTATTTGTCTGTTTGCTATCAATTCACCGGTAGCTCCACATCCGTCTCATCATCCCAATCGTCCACATCGCCACCAATCCCTCCATCTCCTTCATCGGTTCCCGGTTCCAAATCATCCACCACAACCTTGTCCTCCGGTACGGGAACCTCGATATGGATTTCCGACCCAGGAACGCCCACATCAGGTTCTTCTTCGCCTCCTCCCGAGGGAGGAGCTGTTTCAATCACTTCCGTGATGTCCACCTTCACCTCTTGAACCGTTTTATCTCGTTTCACAATCTTCAGTGTCAGCAACATAGGACTATCCGCACGGGTCTTGGCATCTTTCAATAATACAAAACTGGAGAAATACCCCCATAAAAGCCCGTTTTCACGCTTTGTATCCACACATATAGGTACCTCGCTCAAATGGCAAGCACGGTTGCCTATAAAGTAGCTTCCGTTCAAGCCGTCCACATGGCAGATGATGCTCGATATTCTATCCCATCCTTCCACCTTTATATCAAAGGAATAATGGTCCACTACCGCTTCCGGCTTCCAGTCCAACGGAAGCGCCACATCACTCTGCCCTATTTCCACCTCGTCCAAAGCCACCACATACAAAGGGTCGGGCGACCAAACCATATTTTCGTGTACATCCAGCCCCGTACAGTGTCCCGTAAAAGCCTCAATCGTCTCATAACTCTCGTCGCCCCGTATCTGTATACTCTCCGTATTGAAGTTATAGGCCACCACCGCATACTTCCCCGGCGGTACCTTCACCTCACCCCCTCCGGCAGGCAGATAACTTTCAACCTTTCTCCCCTGAGTATCTTTCGGATAGAAGATAATCCGCATGGTCTGCGGCAGCTTATCCGTCACCCCTTTCCAATCCAGTTTAATCTGTACTCCGCTAACGGGATAATCATCCAGCATATCGCGGAAGTCACAGCTTCCCAGCATTGGCAACAGCCCGAAGAACAGCCAGAGAATCATATGCCGTGCATCTTTCATACCACTCATCTCCCCGACGTTAGAAGCCACACCAAAGAAACTTTTGCTTTTGTCGGCCCGATAAAGTGATACTTTCCACTGCTGACCCAAACCAAGTCATTTCCATAAGAAGTATATTTCCTGTACTCCGTATCCAAGTATCCAATGCCCACACTGAATTCAATCGCCAGATGCCGAGCCAGTGGACGCACGTATCCATAAGTTATTCCTGCAGCTGCGTAATACTTCCCCCGGTATCCCTTCTCCTTTTTCAACTGAAAATCATAGGTACCTCCTTCGGCATATGCTCCCAGGAAGTGTCCGGACAATCTTCCGCGCGTATGGCGGTTTCCCAACCAGTAACGCGCCTCTGTCCCTCCCGAAAGGAGCTGATAGCAGAAATTACATCCGCTGTCAGACCACCAAGGGCATTTGTACTCAACATTCAAAGACCACCTCTTTCCCAATGGCAGCTCCACTTCTATGTTCGGAGCCAAGGCCAGGTCGTAAAGCAAATTATTTTTTAACGCCAACACCGTTTTACAAGTATGGCTATGGGATTCTGCCGACTTATTCTGCCCTATTACCTGCCCCGACATCATACAAAAAAGGAGTAGCCAAAGGACATATATAAAAATGCGTTTTCCCATAATTTCGCGTTGTATACAAACAAAAGTAGAAGATAATTACCGAATAAAAATCACTTTCCATCACTCTTTTCAAAGGCTGAAAGGTTCTGTGAAACGATTGAAACAGATTTGCAACTTCTGCCTTATCCGGGACGCTGTGAATAGATTCTTCTCTCTCAAAAAGTCAATCCGTGTGCGAAAACAGTAAAATTCAGTGAAAGAAATACAAAAGAAGTAGCAGGAACATTCTGAAATTTGGAAGATAACAACGGGAACCTTACATTTGTAATGTGATTTTTTTCATAGTATTAGATTTAAGGTTAACAAAGGTTGGAGTACAGCGGTACTCCTTTTTTTATGCCCATACGTTTCTCCGAATGACAAAAAATAGCTATCTTCGATGGCTTTTATAACTGTTAAAGAAGAAAACATCACCACTTGAGCCCATTATGAAAAAACCGGTACTCGCATTGCTTTCCATAATCCTACTTACCGCAGGATGTTCCCAACGGCCTGCTGCCACCACCAAGATACCCCTGACCAGCGCACACCGTGGTGCCGCCACCATCGCTCCCGAAAACACAATGGCATCCGTAGATTCGTGCATCAAATACGGTGTAGGCAATATAGAATGCGATGTCTGCATCAGTAAGGACAGTGTCTTCTACGTACTGCACGATTCCACCCTCGACCGTACCACCAACGGTACCGGCGCCATCTCCCAATGGCTGTCCGCCGACATCGACACACTGGATGCCGGCTCTTGGTTTGCGCCCCGATTTGCCGGACAACGGGTACTACGTCTTACCGACCTGCTACGCAAGGCCAAAGAGCACGGTTTAAGAATCACCATCGACTACCGCAACGGCGGTCTGCACCAATTACTGAATCTGATAAAGGACGAAGGCATGCTGGAAAACTGCAACTTCACCTTCAGCAAGGAGTATCATGCCAAATGCTTCAGAAAGATGGCACCCGAGGTAAGAACCCTGCAAGCCTACATCAAAAGTGAAAAAGACATAGAGCATGTCGTAAAGGAACTGCATCCCGACATCGCTGTCGTCTGGATTGACTCCCTTACCCCGCAATTCGTAAAGAAATGCCGTGAGCACAACCTGCAGGTACTGGCACTTGTCCTGGGGCTGGACGACAAGACGGAAGAGAACCAGAAGGCGGTCGACCTGGGGGTAGACATCATAGCGACGGACCATCCGGAAAAGTTCATCATGAAATACGGGCAACCGTCCATATAAGGCAAGAGACCTGCCGCGCTCAAGTCAGCAAATGATAGACACCGCCCACCATTGCCTTGACCACTCCTTTCATCTCCAATTCAAAAAGCAAGGCACTCATCCGGTTGACGGGTATATCCGCTTCCACCACCATCGCATTGATATGGAGGTCTCCCTGCCGCATAAGGATGCGTACAACAAGCTCCTCCTCTTCCGTCAGTTCCGGGAAAAGATTACGCTGAATACCTTCTGTCCGGGCAGGCTGCTCCGCTACGGCCCAGCCCATAATCTGCACAAACTCTTCCGCATTTTGGATAAGGGCGGCCTTGTTGTCGCGTATCAACCGGTTGCAACCGATGGAAGATTCGTCCGTAACACGCCCCGGAACAGCAAAACAGTCACGATGATATCCCTCTGCCAACTCTGCAGTGATAAGGGAACCTCCCTTTGCGGCAGATTCCACCACAATGGTAGCATCACTCATACCCGCCACAATACGGTTGCGGCTGACGAAATTATGCTTGTCCGGATTCGTCCCGGTAAGGAATTCGGTCAACAGTCCGCCTTGTGCCAGCATGTCGATGGCTGTTTTCCGGTGTACATACGGATAGATGCGGTCCAGTCCGTGAGCAAGGACAGCAACGGTAGGGAGATGATTTGCCAAAGCGGCCCGATGGGCATGGATATCTATCCCGTAAGCCAGTCCGCTTACTACCAGCACATCGGGACAAAGAACGGCCAAATCGCGCAGGAAGTCGGCACAGAATTGCTTGCCGTAATCGGTGGCACGGCGTGTACCTACCATATCGACGACATGCAGGCGGTTGAAATCGGTGTTTCCTTTAAAGAAAAGTACAATCGGTGCGTCCTCACATTCACGCAAGCGGGAAGGGTAAGCCTCATCCTTCAACGTCAGGCAGGAAAGGCGGTTCTTCTCTACAAACTCCATCTCCTGCTCGGCACGCAGAAAGGCAGCGGGACAATCAAGGGCCGTCACTACCCCCGGATTCACACCGGGCATGATTTCGGGGAGCTCCTTCCGCCGACTGAATACTTCGGCAGCACTGCCCGTACCCTCTATTAAACGCTTTGCCCCGATATGTCCTATACCGGGGCAAAGTGTGAGAGCTATACTGCAAATCCGTTCGTCACTGTTCATTCCACCAAAGATTACACGGACTTACCCGGGTTGAGATAAGGGGCAAAAAGGCGGTCGAACAGTTCGCTGTCGCTCAACCGGCCATTGACTACACACACGGTCTCGACCACGCCCTTGAGGCAGACCTTACCGTCGGAAGCACGGAAGATGTCTTGATAGAAGACGTACTTGATGCCTTCCTTCTTCATATAAAGCTTGGAGACAAACTCGTCACCACTCCTCAGGGGAGTCTTGAAAGCCATATTGATACGTGCCACTACCGGGTCTACCCCCTGCTCGTGCAGTCCGGCAAAGCTGACGCCGGCACTCAACAGAAACTCATGGCGCGTATGCTCCAGATAATGCTGATAATTGGCATTATTGACGATGCCTTGCAGGTCGCATTCATAGTCGCGCACCTTCATGGGAAGTTCATAGATATAATTCATATTTACTATTGGACTATTTACTATTTGATACTTAGCCACGTTGTTTCTCCACATCCAAGCCTTTGAACTTCTTCAGTTCTTCTACGGTAACCAGCTTGTAGAGTTTGTCACTGGGACGTATTTTCACCGATTTCATCGAGAAATGCTGGCCTTTCTTTACAGTCTGCACGGGTTTCAAATCGACGCGTGCCTCGTCCAAAGTGACGAATTCGGCACCCGTTGTGGGACCCGTAATCAGCAACTTGTCGCCTACGCTCACTTCGGCTGCTTCTACCAGGAACTCCGCCACACCGATGTTTGAGAAGTAGCGGATACCCTTACCCACATAGATTTTACGTTCCGTAGCGGCAGAACCGTAGTTCTTGGTCCATTCGCCCAAGCGTTGTCCCAGGTAGTAGCCGTCCCAGAAACCACGATTGAAGACCGTCTTCAAACGTTCGTCCCACCGGGCAATCTTCTCATCGGTGAATGTATCGTCCAGATAGGAACGGATGGCTTCTTTGTAACACTCCACTACCGTGCGCACGTACTCGGGTCCGCGGGCACGTCCTTCTATTTTGAAAACACGAACACCTGCATCCAGCATCTTGTTCATGAAGTGGATAGTTTTTAAGTCTTTGGGGGACATGATGTATTGGTTGTCCACCTCCAATTCCACATTCGTCTCCTTGTCGCGCACCGTATAACTACGGCGGCATACCTGCATGCAGGCACCGCGGTTGGCGGAGTGGTTCATTTCATGCAATGAGAGATAACACTTTCCGCTGACTGCCATGCAAAGCGCACCGTGACAGAACATCTCTATACGTATCTGCTCTCCACTGGGACCGCAGATATTCTCCTCACGGATATGTCGGTAGATTTCTGCCACCTGCTCCAAATTCAGCTCACGCGCCAGCACCACCACATCGGCAAACTGTGCATAGAAGCGCAGGGCTTCCACGTTGCTGATGTTGAGCTGTGTGCTGAGGTGTACCTCCTGCCCTATCTGCCGGGCATAACTCATCACTGCCACATCAGCGGCAATGACTGCCGAGATGCCTGCCGCCTTTGCCGCATCTACAATGGTACGCATCAGCGGAATGTCATGGTCGTATATAATGGTATTGACGGTGAGGTAGCTCTTCATGCCATGTTCGTCGCACGTCCGGGCTATTTCCCGCAAATCGTCGATAGTGAAGGTATTTGCCGAACGGGCACGCATGTTCAGGTTCTCGATACCGAAATAGATGGAGTCGGCACCTGCTTGTATGGCTGCTGCGAGAGATTCGCGCGAGCCTACCGGTGCCATGATTTCGAAGTCACTGATTGAGTGTTTCATCATTTCTTTTTGAATTAGAGTATGCAAAGGTAGGCTTTTTTCTGTACTTTTGCGGACAAATCCGCTTAGATTATGAAGATTAAAGATATAGACCTGGGCCCACGCCCCGTATTCCTCGCCCCGATGGAGGACGTCACCGACCCTGCTTTCCGCCTGATGTGCAAGCACTTCGGAGCAGACATGGTATATACCGAGTTCGTTTCTGCCGATGCCTTGATACGCTCCGTAGGCAAGACCCAGCAGAAACTGAACATCAGCGATGAAGAGCGGCCCGTAGCCATACAGATATACGGACGGGACACCGCCACCATGGTAGAAGCCGCCCGCATTGTGGAGCAGGCACATCCGGACACGCTGGACATCAACTTCGGCTGCCCCGTGAAGCGCGTTGCCGGCAAGGGTGCCGGTGCCGGTATGCTACAGAACATTCCGCTGATGCTGGAAATCACCCGTGCCGTGGTAGATGCCGTGAAGATTCCCGTCACCGTGAAGACCCGCCTGGGCTGGGATGCCAACAGTAAAATCATCGTAGACCTTGCCGAGCAGTTGCAGGACTGCGGCATTGCCGCCCTCACCATCCACGGCCGTACCCGCGCCCAGATGTATACCGGCGAGGCGGACTGGACACTTATCGGCGAGGTGAAAAAGAACCCACGCATGCACATTCCCATCATCGGCAACGGTGATATCACCACTCCCCAACGGGCCAAAGAATGCTTCGACCTCTACGGTGTGGACGCCATCATGATAGGCCGTGCCAGCTTCGGCCGCCCGTGGTTCTTTAAGGAAGTGAAGCATTATTTGGAGACGAGCGAAGAACTCCCTCCGCTGAGTTCCGAATGGCGGCTGAACGTACTCCGCCAGGAAGTGGAAGACAGCGTCAACCTGCTGGATGAACGACGGGGCATACTGCACGTGCGCCGCCACCTGGCAGCAAGCCCGCTCTTCAAAGGGATTCCCAATTTCCGCGACACCCGGATAGCCATGCTGCGGGCAGAGACGAAGGAGGAACTGTACCGCATCTTCGAAGAGATAGAGCCGTTGCTGCCATAGGAGAAAACCGCATACGATTTTTACCATCGAGTCCGATACTTGAGCAATCATCCTCACGCTCCTTCTTGAATAGCTTCCGAGAGGGGGGGTATCCAGACGCAGATGATACGCTTTGTTGCCATCCGCATAACTCACTGTCTGTCAGCAAGAAATTTTGCCAACCACTTGCCTTGCCCTTGGCAAACTTTTGCCATGCCTATGGCAAAGTTTTGCCAACGCGGTGGCAAAGCCTTGCCAATGGAAAGGCAAAACCTTGCCAACAAGGAGGCAAGAAAAAAAACAGAGGGTGTGTCGAAACTGGTATTCACCACAGATTACACAGATTTGCACAGATAA
>ENA-OYYC01000099-OYYC01000099.1-human-gut-metagenome-genome-assembly--contig:-NODE-99-length-62667-cov-6.601754_pt1 | contig 62667 bp, 56 predicted proteins | sample MGYA00243242_ERZ653433 | MGnify/ENA primary metagenome ERZ653433 (study PRJEB26926, sample SAMN06165127) | human gut metagenome | biome: ENVO:00009003; feature: ENVO:2100002; material: ENVO:00002003... | reverse complement strand
GAGATTAGCTGCAGTCTCGTGGGCTCGGAGATGTGTATAAGAGACAGGTATTTGTACGATCTCCACCTTATCGAACTGATGCAGACGGTTCAAGCCGCGCACGTCTTTTCCGTACGAACCAGCCTCACGACGGAAGCAAGCGGAGTAAGCGGTATTCTTCACCGGCAGATCCGATTCGTTGAAAATAACATCGCGGTACAGGTTCGTTACAGGCACCTCTGCCGTCGGTATCAAATACAGATCGTCTTCGTTGCAGTGATACATCTGACCCTCTTTGTCGGGCAATTGTCCCGTTCCGTAGCCCGAAGCGGCATTTACCACATACGGCGGCTGTATTTCCAGATAACCGGCTTCGCGGGCGGCATCGAGGAAGAACGAAATCAACGCCCGTTGCAAACGGGCACCCTTGCCTTTATATACGGGGAATCCGGCACCGGTGATCTTCACACCCAACTCGAAGTCGATCAAGTCGTATTTCTTCGCCAGTTCCCAGTGCGGCAGTGCATCGGCAGGCAGATCGGGCATCACGCCGCCCGTCTTTTCCACTATGTTATCTTCGGCAGTACGTCCTTCGGGCACCGCATCGCACGGCAGGTTAGGAATCGAAAGCAATATGTTGGTGATCTCTTTTTCCGATTCGGTCATGCGTTCTTCGATCGAAACGTTCCCGCTTTTCAGTTCGGCGACCTTTGCTTTGACGGCTTCTGCTTCCGAAGCATTTCCTGCTTTCATCAGCTGTCCGACCTGTGCCGACAACGTTTTTACCTCTGCCAGACGTCCGTCCAATTCGGCTTGGGCAGCCCGGCGGGTCTTATCCAATTCGATAATCCGATCGATCATTTCTTTCCCGTCGAAATGTTTGATCGCCAACCGGCGTACCACCTCTTCGGGATTTTCTTTGATTACATTCAGCGTAAGCATAATACTATTCTATTAATATCCTATTGTTTTCTACATTAGCCCAACAACTCTTTTACTTTGGCAGAGATAGCCCTGCCGTCAGCCAATCCGGCAAGACGTTTGGATGCCACACCCATTACCTTGCCCATCTCTTTTGCCGACGTAGCGCCCACCTCGGCGATAATCGCTTTCAGGGCTTCGGTCAGTTCAGCCTCATCCATTTGTTTGGGGAGGTAGGTTTCGATCACGGCAGCCTCTGCCAATTCGGGTTCCGCCAGATCGGGACGGTTTTGTTCGGTATATATCTGCGCACTTTCCTTGCGTTGTTTTACCATCTTCACCAGAATCTTCATCGCCGTATCGTCCGACAGTTCCCCGTCGGCACCTTTGGCTGTCTTTGCTTCCAAAAACTCTTTTTTGATTCCCCGCAAGGCTTCCAGTCTCACTTTATCTTTCGCCAGCATCGCACTTTTAATATCGTTGCTGACCTGATCAAATAAACTCATATCTTTTAGATTTTAAAATTGTTTCAAAAAAAATATTCCAACGCCATTCCTCTACAAAGGCTGGGATTCGCTTTCCGGTTCGGGATGCGACATTTTGTCCTCCCGCAAATAGGGCGGATAGTTCTCCAACATCTCCGCGAAGGCATCGTCGCAAACCGTATCGGGAGTAAGCACGATATAACGTTTGCGGGCTTTCATCAGTTCCCGGTCGGCACGGATCTCGGTGCTATATTCCGCATCGGAAGCACCGGTACTGAAACCGGTTGCCAAGAAAGTTATCTTCACCCGGTCGCCCAACGACTCGTCGTACGCCGCCCCCCAGATCACATCGGAAGCATGCGGGAAGTTCAACATATAATCGTTGATTTCGCCCATTTCCTCCATACGCACAGGGTTCTCGCTCTTAGGCGAGAAGTGCAGATAAATCAATACCCGCTTCGCCTCGAAAGCATTGTTGTTTCGCAGCAACGGCGAATTCAGCGCATCGTGGATCGCTTCCGTCACACGACCCTTTGCGTTATTCGCCGGATCGCCCGTACCGTATCCCGTACTGATAACAGCCGCTCCGCCGTCTTTCAACGTACGTTTTACATCGGCGAAGTCGAGGTTGATATGGCCGTGTACCGATATGATCTCGGCAATGCTTTGCGCCGCTATCGACAGGATGTCGTCGGCTTTGGCAAAAGCATTCATTATATTCAGGTCGGGATAAATTTCCCGGAGACGTTCATTGTTGATAATCAACAGGGCATCGACATATTTGCGCATCTCCTCCGCACCTTGCAATGCCTTCTTGATCTTGCCTTCGCCTTCGAACAGGAACGGTATCGTCACAATACCCACCGTCAGTATGTTCTGTTCTTTGGCTACCCGCGCTACGACCGGAGCCGCACCGGTGCCGGTGCCACCCCCCATACCAGCCGTAATAAACGCCATCTGCGTACCGTCTTGAAAGAGAGCGGCAATATCGTCCCAACTCTCTTCTGCGGCAGCTTTCGCTTCTGCGGGATTATTTCCCGCACCCAAACCGCTGGTTATCTTGGGACCCAGTTGCAGTTTCACCGGGACACAGGAGGAGCGTAAATCCTGATCGTCGGTATTACAAACGACAAAGTTCACATTCTTTATACCCTGCCGGTACATGTGGTCTACCGCATTGCCGCCGCCACCGCCGACACCTACCACCTTGATAATGGAGCGTTCGGTAACCGGACAATCAAATTCGGGCAACCACTCTTCGTTATATGACACATTCGATCCCATACATCTATACTTTAAGCCATTCGCTTTTACTCATCATCCTCTCCGAAAATATTTTCGATCCGACCGAAAAATTTCCCGATCTTGCCATTCAGCGTCGTTCCTTTTTTCTTCTCCTCCTCGGGTTCTTTTTTCTCCTCCGGCTTTTTCTCCGGTTCTACCGGCGCAATGCAGCAATTGTAAATGCCGCACGACAGCAAGCCGACCACCTGAGGATAGTTGGCTGAACGGTCTTTCTCCGCCTCGGAGTAGAGAATCTTTTTGTTCAACACTCCTTTCTTCACCGCCATACCGGTGCGTTCGCCCAACAGTTCCACCAGATTCCGCATCTGCGCACCCGCACCTACGACAATGATACCGGCAGCCAGATCCTCCGGCGAACAGGATGCATAATTCATCTGCGCCGCAATATTTTCCACCAGTTCTTCGCAACGGGTTGCTGTCACCATCAGGAATTTCTGCGGATCGATATTCCCGCCGATATGCACATTCGACTTTTCGTTCGGATCGTATTTCGCCGAGCCGAAACTTTTCTTGTACGAATCGGCATCGTAATCGGATATGCCTAATGTAGTAATGTCGCGGGTAATCGTGTTTCCGCCGATCGGCAACGTATAATACTGGCGCAACTTGCCTTGACGGTATATCGACACCATCGTGGTGTCGGCACCGAAATCGACAAGCATACAACCTGCATTCCGGTCTTCTTCCGACAAGACGACATCAGCCAAAGTCAATGCCGTAAACTTATATCCGACGACTTCCGACTTTTTCAGCCGACGTTCGAAGCAATGCTCTATATCGGCTTTAAGTTCATGCCGCGCCAAAATCAGATTCATTTCCATTTTCAACCGCGCACCTCGTTTCCCGACCGGCTCATCGACCGGTTCGTTGTCGATAAAATAGCGCGTAGGGATTACATCCAGCAGATCGGTTTCGTCGGATTGCGGCAGGCTCCAACCTCGCGAGATCATCTCCTCGACCATCTCTTTCGAAATCTCCCAGTCCTCCTGCAAGATCATATCGGTGACGAACGGACGCGACATCAACGTGTAACCGGCAACTCCGACATAGACACCGGAAATTTTCACCGGGGCGATCCGGTTTTCGAGTTTGCTGATGATGCGGGTAACGACCCGTATCGTTTCATCTCCACCCTTCAACCAACCGCGCCGAATCACACCGTCTTTCAGGCTCTCCGATTCGATAGCCAATACGGTCAGTTCGCCCTGTTCGGTCTTGAAACCCACGGCACCGACGATTCGGGAACTCCCCAATTCGATCGCCGCCACATAAATTCCTTTTCTATTTTCCGTCTCCATTCGTCTCTAATTTTATCTTCTTCCCCGACGGGTACATACTACCTGATTGTCGTTTTTCAACGAAATTTTCGAATAAGCGTTCCAGCCTACTTGCGGCAACACTTTTTCATAAAAACATTTCAGATGCGCCAGTTTCCGTTCATAATCGTCGAACGCCCCCAACTGCACCACATGATCGCCCACACGGGGGATCAGATTCACTTCTCGCGCCGATACGATATGTATCTGTTCTATCTGGGCATTCCAAAACGGATGATGATAGACATAATCGGCAAAAGCCAGCATGCCGTCCTCATCGGTCACACTCTCCATATTGCCCGATATGAGCGGCACATTCACCGGTATTTTCGATACGACCGTGATTTGTTTGCCGTCCCGGTCCATATAGTACGACTCACCGCCGTCGGCAAATACCCGAAGAATGGGATGACGCTGGGTCACCTCCACGACAATGCTGCCATTGTTCGACCGATAGCAAACCGCCTCGTCGATAATGTCGTTCGACAACAGCGACTGTTCGATCTGCTCGGTATCTACGTCACGCAACAGCTCATCGGCAGGAAACAGTTCCGCTTTCCGAAGCTGCCGTTCGATATTCGCCGCATCGATAAACCGGCGTTCCAAACTGTCTTTCACAACGATATGCACCCCGTGAATCGGTTCTTTCGATGCCCGGTTCATACACAGGAAAAGAGAAACCGTCAGATATCCCAACAGCAGACATAAGGCTATGATCTTAAACAGTCTCTTCATTTTTTGGTCCATTCATCGCGAATCTGAGGCAACAAGCGGTCTATATCGCCTGCCCCCAATGTCAATAAAACGTCAAAGTTACATCCTTTTATCCGTTCCAACAACATTTCTCTCGGACAAAGTTCTTTATCTCTGCATGTTATCCGGTCGAAAATAATCTGCGAAGTCACACCCGGTATGGGAAGCTCCCGTGCCGGATAAATATCGAGCAGGATCACTTCGTCTGCCAGCGACAAAGCCTCGGCAAACTGCGGTGCGAAATCGCGGGTACGGGTGTACAGATGCGGCTGAAATATGACACTCAACCGGCGACCGGGATACAATGCCCGTACCGACCGGATACTGGCTTTCAACTCGTCGGGATGATGGGCGTAATCGTCGATCATCACCCGTTCCGGTGTTTTCAGCCAGAAATCGAACCGGCGTTTGGCTCCGGCGAACGTCGCCATCGCCCGCCGCATCGCATCTGCCGGCACCCGGCAAAGCCAAGCCACCGCCATAGCCGCTACGGCATTCTCGATATTGATCTCCACCGGTACCCCCAGTTCCACATCGGCAACCGGTTCGCCGGGAGTAATCAAATCGAATACGATACGGCCATCGCCGATACGTATGTTCTCGGCATGGAAATCACCGCCGTCACGCGCCGAATAGGTATAACAGGTCACACCCTCCTGCACCCGCGGGACTAATTTGATGCCTTGTCGCACGATCAACGTGCCGCCCGGCTGTACTAACGAGGTGAAGTGCGCAAAACTTTCCAAATAGGCTTCTTCCGTACCGTATATATCCAGATGGTCGGGATCGGTTGCGGTCACCACCGCTATATAGGGATGCAGCCAATGGAACGAGCGGTCGTATTCGTCTGCCTCGATCACCGTATAAGGACTGTCTGCCGAAAGGATCAGATTGCTGTCGTAGTTTTTCAGTATTCCACCCAAGAACGCATTACATCCGATCTCCGACTGCGCCAGAATATGTGCGCACATGCTCGATGTCGTCGTTTTCCCGTGCGTTCCCGAGAAACAAAGCCCGCGGCTGTTCCGGGTAATCAACCCCAGAAGTTGCGCCCGTTTCATTACCCGGAATCCATTCTCACGGAAATAGGCAAGCCCCTTGTGTTCCGCCGGAATGGCAGGGGTATATACCACCAGCGTCGTAGCGGCATCGCGGCAATATGCCGGAATCGATGTCACATCGTCGGTAAAAGAGAGCTCCGCCCCCTCCTGTTCCAATTGGGCGGTCAAAGCCGACGGCGTACGGTCGTAACCGGCTACCCGATAGCCTTTCGCCAAGAAGTAACGCACCAACGCGCTCATGCCGATTCCGCCGGCACCTACAAAATATATCGATCGATAGGTTTCCATTCTTTATCTTTTTTTATCCGCCAGTTCGATCAACAGGTCGGCAATCCGTGCCGCAGAATCGAACTGAGCCAATTTGCCGATCTCTTCGCTCATTCCGTTCAGACGGGCGGGATCGGATACAATCTCCAACGCACAGGGTATCAAGGTCGCAACCGCTTCGGCATCGCGAATCAATACCGCCGCCCCCCGCGACGAAAGCGCTTCGGCATTCTTGGTCTGATGGTCTTCCGCCACATTGGGCGACGGCACCAGAATCACCGGTTTCCGCAACAGACAAAGCTCCGATATGGAACTTGCCCCCGCCCGCGAAATCACCAGATCGGCAGCTTTATATGCCATATCCATCCGGGCAATAAACGGCATCTGTTTCACCGGGCAACCGGCATCGTCGGGCACAAGCTCTTTCACCCGGCTATCGTACGCCTTTCCGGTCTGCCAGATCAACTGCACATCACCGTTCAACAGATCGGGCAGGAACGCCGCCACACTTTGATTTATGGTACGCGCACCCAGACTGCCGCCGACTACCAGTATCGTCTTTTTCGACGAAGACAACCCGAACGAAGCCAACGCCTCCTCGCGTGTAATCCGGTCGTTGCACAAATCCTGCCGCACCGGATTTCCGGTCAGTACGATGCGCTCTTTCGGGAAAAACCGTTCCATATTCTCATACGCCACACAGATGCGGCTGGCTCGCGATGCCAACAGTTTGTTCGTAACACCGGCATACGAGTTTTGTTCCTGAATCAATGTCGGGACACCCAGCCGGGACGCAGCCCACAAGGTAGGACCGCTGGCGTAACCGCCTACTCCTACCGCCACATCGGGACGAAACGATTTCACGATACGCCGTGCCATCCGGATACTTTTCATCAGACGGAACAATACTTTGATATTGTTCAGCAAGTGGCGCCGGTCGAAACCGCTCACCGGCAAACCGACGATACGATAGCCTGCTGCCGGAACTTTTTCCATCTCCATCCGGTTATCCGCCCCGACAAAAAGGATTTCGGCATCGGGACATTTCTCTTTCACCGCATTCGCAATCGATATGGCGGGGAAGATATGCCCTCCCGTACCGCCTCCGCTAATCAATACTTTCATACCGTTATTTTATTCCGGTCGGATTCGAAGCCTGCAAATCTTCGGGCAGTCCCGATTCCGACACTCCTTTTATTTGATCGTTACTTTCTTTGGTGGCATTCCGGCTCACGCTCAACATGATCCCCAATGCTATACATGTTATACAAATCGACATACCCCCCTTGCTGATAAGCGGCAACGGCTGTCCCGAAACCGGCACCAGACCGACGGCAATAGCCATATTCGCCAACGCTTGGAGCGTTATCATCAGCGCAAGCCCCACGATAAGCAACGCCGGATATGCCTTCTTGCATTTATAAGCAATCATCCCCGCCCGTATCAACAGGAAGAGATAAGTAGCCAACAGAATAATGCCGCCCAGCAAACCGAACTCCTCGATAATAATCGCATAGATAAAATCGGAGAACGCCAAAGGCAAACGCGACACTTCCCGGCTGTTTCCGGGCATAACCCCGAAGAAGCCACCGTGAGCTACTGCCATAGCCGCATAATGCGATTGCCGGTTCCGGTCGTTGATCTGTTTCTCGTATTCCGGCGTACCGTCACCGAAGAACTCCTTCATACGGGTACTCCACGTCACGGAACGTAGTCCGGTGCCCGACTTGTCTCCCTCTGTCAGCACCTGTTCCTCGGCAATGCTATCGTGTACCAACTCATTCACCCCGTAGGCGGCTACCGCCAACACAAGATAAACGCCGATCACCAAAAACCATTTTTTGAACTGTACGCCACCCACCAACATCATGCTCAGGCTGATAGCCATCATCAACAAGGTGTTGGTAAGCCCCTGCGGCAACAACAGGGCGCAGAAAAGCAATACCACTCCGGCACACCACTTCACGCCGTCGTTGCTCACGCCTTTTTTCTCCTGCGTCATCGCAAGGACCAAAGCCAGAAACAACACCAACGACAATTTGGCAAAATCGACCGTCTGCACTAAATGCCCCAATATCCGCACACTCCGTTTGGCTCCATTCACTACGGCTCCACCCAAAAGCGTCCAGACCAGCAACACTAACGAACCGACCACCGCCACAACCGTCAGCAGCCTCAGATGCTTATAATGTATGCGTTCGAAAAGCAATATCAGCACCAACCCGATGCCCAAATGGGTGACATGCCCCAAAATCGGTTCGTAGATACGTCCGCCCGATATCTCGCGGCTCGACGCGCTGAATACCTCCACAATCGAGACCATAAACAGGACAATGATAATCCCCCAGATAGCCCGATCGCTTTTTTTATCGCTTTTTCCAAACAACTCCTTCACCATAACTATAATGCTTTCACACAATCTTTGAACTGACAGCCCCGGTCTTCATAACTTTTGAACAGATCGAAGCTGGCGCAACATGGCGACAACAATACCGTCTCGCCCGGTTTAGCTGCCGCAAAGGCTTTGTCTACGGCTTCTTTCATCGAACCGGCATCGCAGATACTGGCGACCTTGTCATCGAAGAAAGCGTGCAGTTTGGTATTGTCTACACCCATACAAACGATCGCCGACACTTTGTCTTTCACCAATTGCTCGATTTCGGAATAGTCATTCCCTTTGTCCTTGCCGCCCAAAATCAACACGACCTTCGTTTTCATGCTTTCGAGCGCATACCAACAGGAATTGACATTGGTTGCCTTCGAGTCGTTGATGAACTGTACGCCCCGTACGGTTGCCACCGGTTCGAGCCGATGCTCCACCGATTCGAAATTACTCAATGCCTTGCGGATATCTTCTTTGCGGATATCGAGCAGGCGGGCAGAAATACCTGCCGCCATCGAATTGTACAGATTGTGACGGCCATGCAACGACAAATCATCTTCGTTCATGGTAAACACGCCATCGGGTGTTTCGATAATCAGTTCATGATTGTCGGTATAAGCCTTCGCTCCCTCCTCATGCTCCTCCGAGAACGGATAGCATTGCGATTGCAAGTGCATCTCGCCCAGCTTCCGGGCAATCACCGGGTCGTCGTTCCAATAAATAAAGGCATCCGTCCCGGTCTGGTTCTGCGTAATGCGGAATTTCGCATTCACGTAATTCTCCATCTTATAATCGTAACGGTCGAGATGATCGGGCGTGATATTCAGAAGCACAGCGATATTGGCTTTGAAATCGTACATATTATCCAATTGGAAACTGCTGAGTTCGATCACATAATAATCGAAATTCTCTGTAGCCACCTGCAACGCCAGACTCTTTCCGACATTGCCTGCCAGCCCGACATTCAGTCCGGCATCCTTCAAGATATGGTAAGTCAGCAAGGTAGTGGTCGTCTTGCCGTTGCTACCCGTGATACAGATCATTTTCGCCTGCGTATAGCGACCGGCAAATTCGATTTCCGAAATAATAGGTATCGCCTTACGCTTCAACGCCTGTATAATCGGAGCCTTATCGGGAATGCCGGGACTCTTCACCACTTCATCGGCATTCAATATCAACGCCTCGGTATGCGCCCCTTCTTCCCATGCTATTTCGTAACGGTTCAGCAATTCCTTGTATTTGTCGCCGATTTTCGACATATCCGACACGAATACATCGAACCCTTTTACCTTCGCCAATACAGCGGCTCCGGCTCCGCTCTCACCGGCACCCAGAACAACTATTCTTTTCTGTTCCATTTTTTCGTTCATTTTCATGCTTCTTTTCTCGCCTCGGCATAACTTGAACAAGTCCGGTCCTGCACGCGGCTTATCGAAAACATTTTTATTATCGTATTTTCAGTGTAAGAATCGCCACTGCCGCCAGTACGATTCCGATAATCCAAAACCGCACTACGATTTTCGATTCGGGAATCGCCTGCAACGGTTTTTGTATGATCGCTTGTATGCCGGCATTGCCGGGTTTCTGGAAGTGGTGGTGCAACGGGGTCATCTTAAAGATCCGCCGCCCCTCGCCATACCGTTTTTTCGTAAATTTAAAATATGCCACCTGCATCATGACCGACAAATCTTCGATAAAGAAGACCGCGCACAATACCGGAATCAACAGTTCTTTATGGATAATGATGGCAAACACGGCGATAATACCGCCCAATGTCAGACTGCCCGTATCGCCCATAAAGACCTGAGCAGGGAAAGCGTTGTACCACAGGAAGCCGATAGTCGCTCCGATAAACGCACTGATGAAGACCACCAGTTCCTCACTGCCGGGAATATACATGATGTTGAGATAGGACGAATAGGCTATATGCCCCGACAAGTATGCCAATATACCCAACGCCACACCGATAATCGCGGAAGAACCCGTTGCCAGCCCGTCCAAACCATCGGTCAGGTTCGCACCGTTCGACACCGCCGTCACCACAAAGATCGTGACAAGGATAAAAAGAATCCAACCGGCAGTCTGCGCATGCTCGCCCATAAAACCGACGAGGTCGGCATAGTCGAGGTTGTTGTCTTTCATGAACGGGATGGTGGTCTGCGTAGATTTGATATCGTTGCGATACTGCACCTCTTCTATTCCGTCCTCACCGACAACAGTCACATTTTCGCGGATCACGGCATCGGGGCTCAAATAGAGCGTAAGTCCGACGATCAATCCCAATCCGACCTGACCGACAATTTTGAATCTGCCGTGCAGCCCGTCTTTATTTTTCCGGTAAATTTTCAGATAGTCGTCCAAAAAGCCGATACAACCCATCCATACGGTCGTAACCAGCATCAGTATCATATATATATTGGTAAGCCGTCCGACCAGCAGGCAAGGGATCAGAATGGAAATGATAATGATGATACCGCCCATAGTCGGTGTCCCTTTCTTACTCATCTGACCTTCCAAACCGAGGTCGCGTACTATTTCTCCGATTTGCCTCATCTGCAACCGGTCGATAATCCGCCTGCCAATAATCGTAGCGATAAAAAGCGACAGAATCAACGCCGTTACCGAACGGAACGAGATATAACCGAACAAACGGGCTCCGGGGAAATCGAGTGTCTCCAAATATTCAAACAATGCACACAACATAAACTAATCGGTTTTTAGCGTTCTTCCGCAAAAAGTTTCTCCACCTCTTCCTTATCGTCGAAATGGTGTTTGACTCCTTGTATTTCCTGATAATCCTCATGTCCCTTGCCGGCAATCAATATGACATCGCCCGGTACGGCAAACTGCGTAGCGGTGCGTATCGCTTCGCGACGATCGACGATCGCCAACGTACGCCGGCGCTGTCCGGCATCCAACCCTGCCAGCATGTCGTTCAATATTTCATTCGGATCTTCGAACCGCGGATTGTCTGAGGTCAAAATCACCCGGTCGCTCAATTCCACCGCCTCGCGTGCCATAATCGGACGTTTGCCCTTATCCCGGTTTCCACCGGCTCCGACAACGGTCAGTATACTGCCTTTGCCGCCGAGCACCTCCCGAATCGAGGTCAATACATTAACCAAAGCATCGGGCGTGTGGGCATAGTCCACGACAACGGTATATCCGGCGGGCGAATGCAGCGTCTGGAAGCGTCCTGCAACCGGCACCAACAGGCTCATCTTGCACAGCACCTCCTCGGGAGCACGCCCCAACAGGCAAGCCGCCCCGTAAACCGCCAACAGATTATAGGCATTGAATTTCCCGGTAAACAGCACTTCCACCTGTTTGCCGTTTATTTCGAGCGATGTGCCGTCTATGCGGCTTTCAACGATCCGTGCCCGGAAATCGGCCATGGTGCGCAACGAATAGGTATGCTTTTCGGCTTTCGTATTCTGCAACATCACCATACCCGATTTATCATCTATATTGGTCAGGGCAAAGGCATGTTCGGGCAAAGCGTCGAAAAACATTTTCTTGGCTTTCAGATATGCGTCTACGGTCTTGTGATAGTCCAAATGGTCGCGGGTAAGGTTCGAGAAAATAGCTCCGTCGAAATCCAGCCCGGCGATACGGTGCTGATGCGCCGAATGGGAACTGACCTCCATAAAGGCGTACGTACAACCGGCATCGACCATTTCCCGCAACAGGGCTTGCAGATGCAACGGATCGGGAGTCGTATGGGTTGCCGGAACGGCTTTCGTATCGACATAGTTGCACACGGTAGACAGCAAGCCGACCTTTTCGCCGAACAGGCGGAACAGCTCATAAAGCAAAGTAGCCGTAGTCGTTTTCCCGTTCGTCCCGGTCACACCGACCAAAGTCAGTTCGCGCGACGGGTTTCCATACCATGCAGCCGCCAGCAATGAAAATGCGATCGCACTGTTCTCTACCTGTATATAAGCCACCTCCGGATTCAACTCGGAAGGGATATCTTCACACACAATCACGGTCGCACCCTGCTCTATGGCTTTCCCGATAAAGGTATGACCGTCTACCGTTACGCCCCGTACGGCAACGAACAGATAGCCCGGCTTCACATTCCGCGAGTCGGATTCGATTCCCGAAACCGATTCGACAGTCGCACCGCAACGTGCCGACGGAGTGATCTCCGATAAAAGAATATCTATATTTTTCATATTTATATTTACAATCAATTCAATCTTAATACGACTGCCTGTCCCGAACGGATCCGGGTTCCGGGAGCCAGACTTTGCGAAACCACTTTTCCCGCGCCCTGCAAGGTGACCCGCACGCCGCAACGCTCCATCAGATACACCGCATCGCGAGCGCCCATCCCCACTACGTTGGGAATCAACGATTGCGGCTGCTCCAAATCGACTTGTCGTCCGATTTCCGCCGTCGCCCGCCCGATATTCAGCTGCGAGCATACCGTCTGGGAGGCATCGTTCGATCCGGCTTTGATCTTAGGTGCATGCGGACGCTGGGTATCGACCGGTATCTTCGCTTCAAGCCCCAGCATATCGAGCGCATACATCTCTTCGGCAATACGCTTCACCACGCCGCCCGACAAGCGTCCGGCAGAAGGCATATAAGGCGTATTCGGATTGGAGATAAGCACAATGCAGGAATATTTAGGCTGTTCATACGGGAAGAAGCCGCAGAACGAAATCCGATAATTGCGCGTATATCCCTCGCCCGCCACATGCTGACGCAGCGTTCCGGTCTTTCCGGCAATCTTCACTTTGTCCGAACGCAACGATTTGCCTGTACCCTCATCGCTGTACACGACATCGTAAAGCATTTTCTGCAATGCCTTCGCCGTAGACGGCTTGCACATTTGCTCCCGCATATACGTCAGTCCGAAAACAGAGTCGGTACGTCCCTCCCGAATCAGTTCCGTAACCAAACGGGGGCGCACGAACTTGCCGTTGTTGGCAATCGCATTGTAAAATGCCAGCGTATAGATGGGCGGAATAGACGTCGAATAACCGTATGCCATACGCGACAAGGCTACACGAGCTTCCGACTTCTTCTTGGGCATCGGGTATTTGGGGATTGTCGCCCCCGGTATATGCAGATTCATCGGCTCCATGAAACCGATTTCTTTCACACGCTGTACGAACTTATCGGGATCTTCGCCATATCCTTTCAACGCAATTTTTGCCAATCCGATATTGGAAGAGTTCGGGATCGTCTGGGCTGCCGTCATCGAAACCGCCTTGTGTTCGTCGGTAATGGGTCTCCCTTTGGGGAAATTGAAACGGCCGTTTTCGGTATCGATCAGGGTTGAAGGCGTTACAACGCCGTCCTCCAATGCAATCATCATCGTCAAAGTCTTGATTACCGATCCGGGCTCATAGCCTTGTACGGCGCAATTCACTAATTCCTGATAGTCGCCGTTGGCAGTACGCACCAGATTGGACATAGACCGGATTTCACCGGTCGCCACTTCCATGACGATCGCCACTCCGAATTCCGCCTCGTACGATGATACCATGTCGAACAGGGCCTGTTCGGTAATGTCCTGCACCGAAATATCGATCGAGGTCTTTACATCCATCCCGGGAACAGGCGGCACATCGACCCAGTCGCCCATACCTTTTGTCAGTTGCACTTTACGGGCAACTCCGGGCACTCCGTAAAGCAACGTATCCAATGCCTTTTCCAAACCGCTGCTGCCGCGAAGATCTTTCTTGTCCAAGCCTCCGATCATACGCGATGCCATCGTGCCGTAAGGTTTTACCCGCAGCCCGACCAATTCCCGGTCGTCGGCATAGAATCCGTTTTTATATCGTTCCAGTTTCAGGAACGGGAAAGTTTTCATCTGACGGAATTCGCCCATCGTAGCCTCCCGGCGGAATACATAGTTCTTTCCTCTCTTGCTGGCTGCCAACAATTCTTCCTTGTACTTTGCAGCCGGCTTATCTTGGAAATAGGTTTCCATCTGATAGCAAAGCGAATCCAGATTTTTCATAAACTCCTTACGATAGAAATTCGGCATGGAAAAATCGATATAGAGTTTATATTTCTTGACACTGGCAGCAAGCATCTCGCCGTTCCGTGCCAGAATATTTCCGCGGGGCGGAGTAATGACGGTAGTCAGGGTATCGATCTGCTCGGCATTGGCATTCCAATGGCGGGCATCGATCAAAGCTGTTCTCGATGCCTTGCCGATGATGCAGACCGACACAAAGACAACCAGCCCCATGATCAGCAAGTACCGGACAAAGATGTGTTTATTGTTCTGCTCCATCACATTCGATTTTTATCGGAGGCACTGTCGGCATGACCAAGCCCAATTGGTTCTCCTCCACTAATTTTTTCATCCGCGACGGACGGATCATATTCATGTATTGGGCTGACAGGTTGATGTGCTCAGCCCGTACGACTTCCAGATCTTCCTTCAAACGTCCCACCTCTTCCTGGCTCGACTGGCAACCGTACCGGTTGGCAATAGCTCCGATCAGCAAAAGGAATACCAACAGAATCTCGCCGGAATATTTCAAAAGGACATCGCTCGAAAACAACTGTCCCCGAATAATCCGCTTGAACATTTTCGATACGCTTTCTTTCGTCCCCTTTTCTTGTTTTGCCCCCATGATGCGGTTATTGTTCATCCGTCACGATCCGTTCGGCAATCCGCAATTTCGCACTCCGCGACCGCGGATTGCGCTCCACCTCTTCCTCCGACGGAACGATCACTTTGTTATTTACCAACCGGAACGGAGTTTTTACCCGTCCGAAGAAATCTTTTTCGGCACGCCCCTCTACATTTCCGGTTTTCAAAAAATTCTTCACGATCCGGTCTTCCAGCGAATGGTAAGTCAGCACAACCAACCGCCCGCCCGGAGCCAGCAACGACACCGCTTGGTTCAACATCCGCCGCAGGCTTTCCATTTCACCGTTCACCTCGATACGCAAAGCCTGAAACAACTGCGCCAACTCTTTCTTCTCCTGTTTCCGGTTAATCAGCGGCCGTACGACATTCAGCAAAGCTTCGATCGTACGGATAGGCGATACCGCCCGCGCAGCGACAATCGCCGAAGCTATGCGACGCGCACTTTTCAATTCGCCATACAGGAAAAACAGGTCTGCCAACTGCTCCTCGGTATAGTCCGATACGATTTCGGCAGCCGTAATTCCGGCACGTTTATTCATCCGCATATCCAACGGACCGTCGGAACGGAATGAAAAACCACGTTCCGATTCATCGAAATGATGAAACGATACGCCCAAATCAGCCAAAATACCATCGACCTGCTCGACATCGTAATATCTCATGAAATTTTTCAAGAATTTGAAATTACTCCGCACAAACGTAAAACGAGAATCCGCCAAAATATTACGCTCGGCATCCTCATCCTGATCGAACGAATAGAGATGCCCCCGCTCCGACAAGCGGGAAAGTATTTCGCGCGAATGCCCGCCGCCCCCGAAGGTGACATCGACATACGTCCCTTCCGGTTTTATCGCCAAACCGTCCATGCACTCTTGGAGCAATGCAGGTATATGGTACACAACATCTTGCATTTCAACAATATTTCTTTTCCTGAAAAAAAATTTCTCGTAAAGATAGAAAAAATATAACACATCGCATGCCGGCTTTTTCCTTTTTTATCAACAGGGCATGAAATTTATTTCCCGATATATTCCTCCGTCGGACGAACCGTAAAAGCCCCGGTCACAGATATTGATCTTATTCAACAACCGATACACTAAATGTCGCTTGGATTTTACTATATCAGAACAAAAATCCCGAAAAAGGCAAAAAAAATCAAGCTCTTATCCCTTTAAAGGAAAAAATAAACTATTTTTGCGGCAATTTTACCATATACAATGAGCGAACCTTTACAAATTAATATTGAAAATGTTGTCCGGAATAAAGCGCCGCGACATGCAAAGAAAATTCCGCAATGGGTTTTTCGCCGCTTGGAGAAAATCATCTGCCAAAAGGAGATGAATCAGGTATTGGTAAATATTCACGGAAATGAAGGGGTAGACTTCGCTGATGCCCTGCTCAAAGATCTGAACGTAACCCTTCGCATCGAAGGGGCTGAAAATCTGCCGGAAACGGGCAGGTACACATTTGCCTCGAACCATCCGCTGGGCGGCTTCGACGGTATCAGCCTGATTTCTGCTCTGGGGAAAAAATACCACGGCAAGCTGAAAGTTCTGGTAAACGACATTCTGATGTACCTCAAACCGTTGGCTCCCGTGTTCCTGCCGATCAACAAATACGGTGCGCAAGCCAAAGAATCAACACAAAGCATTCAAGAGGCTTACGACTCCGACGATCAGATTCTGGTATTCCCTGCCGGACTTGTATCCCGGTTGCAAAAGGGAGGCATCAAAGATCTCGAATGGAAAAAAGCGTTCATCGCCAAAGCCATCCAGTCCCAGCGCGACATCATTCCGATCTATTTCGAAGGTCTGAATTCTCCGTTTTTCTACCGGTTTGCCAAATTCAGAAAGGCGATCGGATTGAAATTCAACATAGAAATCATCTTCTTGCCGAGCGAGCTGATGAAAAGTCGAAACAAAACATTTACCATACACATCGGGAAACCGATCCCTTGGCAAACATTCGACAAATCGAAAAGCCTGAACGAATGGGCTGCATTTGTCAAGAACCAAGTTTATCACATAAAAGCTTAAAAAACGAGAGCAACATGGAAGAAATTATAGCTCCGATCGACAAAGAACTTATCAAAGCGGAACTCACCCGGGATCGCTTCCTGCGCGATACGCGAAAGGGTGGCAACCGTATATATATCGTCAATTATAAAAACGCGCCGAACACGATGCGCGAAATCGGGCGGTTACGCGAAATAGCTTTCCGTTCGGCTGGCGGAGGTACGGGACTTTCGGTCGATATCGACGAATTCGACACCATGGAACCGCCTTGCCAGCAACTGATCGTATGGAATCCCGATGCGGAAGAAATACTCGGCGGATACCGCTTCATTCTCGGTGAAGATGTCCGATTCAATGCCGACGGTTCTCCCCGTATCGCTACGACCCATCTGTTCAAATTCTCAGACACATTCCTGAAAGACTACATGCCCTATACATTGGAGTTGGGCAGATCGTTCGTAACACTGGAATACCAGTCGTCCAAAGCCGGAGCCAAAGGGCTTTTCGCACTCGACAACCTGTGGGACGGGTTGGGCGCACTTACGGTAGACTATCCGCAGATAAAATATTTCTTCGGGAAAGTAACCATGTATCCGTCCTACTCGGTGGAAGGCAGAAACATGATCCTTTACTTCCTGAACAAACATTTTCCCGATCACGACAACCTCGTCACTCCGCACCACCCGCTGGAAACGCATACCGATGTCGAAAAGCTAAGCAAGCTGTTCATCTACGACGATTTCAAATCGGACTACAAGATCCTGAACCAAGAGGTTCGCGCATTGGGCTATAACATTCCCCCGTTGGTAAATGCCTACATGGGCTTGTCGCCCACCATGCGGATGTTCGGAACCGCCATCAACGACGATTTCGGCGACGTGGAAGAAAGCGGCATACTGATCGCCATACAAGAAATACTGGACGAGAAACGACGCCGCCACATCGACTCTTACGAAAAATTCATGAAATACGTAGAAGACGCCAACGCGGAAAATCTATAAACAGCCCTTCGCAAAACAGGGACTATATCCAAGAACTACGAGCAGCCTCTCAAAAGTTAAGCATACAACTTTTGAGAGGCTGTTGAGTTATACCCGATACGGAAATAAAACTGATAACAGACACCCCGGCAGGGTTGTCGAAGGGTTCTGTTACGGAACAATATGCATCAACGAATATAGCACTTGGTCACTTGCGAACCTTTGCGTTTCACAAAATTAGTACGACGCCTTTCGTTCCGCCCTGCCCATTTAAACCAGAAACAATCACAAATGCGTCAAATTTCGGATTGACGCATTTGTTGCACATCACATCCCGAGGGTTACGACATATAAACACAGTTGCCTCCTTTTGCCGACACGCATCCCTGATTAATCAACACAAACAAGGAGATGTGTCTTGTTGTTTTCGACACACCTCCTTGCCAACTAAGTTCCTTAAAAGATTACTTCGCGAAGATTTTCGATACGCTGTTACCTTGACGGCGGATATAGATACCCGAATCGGGCTTACCGTTGATGCGCATGCCTTTCAAATCATAATATTCGACAGGAGCATTATTGTCGGTGACAATCTTGCCGATGCCCGAAGCCTCCGTGCTGAATGTAACGACGATAGGAATTTCGTTCCACATGACATGGATCAGCATATTCACTTTGTTGTCGGCATCGATCGTACCTGTCAAGGTGACATCGGCAATGATTTCACCGCCCAGCAAACTGAGTCCATCGACACTGCCTTCGTAAGAAACAATACCGTTCTCGGTCGTGAAACGAACATCGGGAACTACGATATCGCCCAGATTCTGAGCGCCGCCTCCGAGATCAAGAGTGAAATTCGGCAAAGAAATCGTGCAAGTGTTAGCTCCGGTCGTAACGATATGAATCGTAGCCGGCTGGTTTTGAGCAATCACGCCACCCAACATTTCAATATTGAGACTACCGTCGTACGACGACGCATTTCCGGAAGCAGCCTGGCAAGTAATGGTATAGACATGTTGTGCGGCACCGTCGATATCCGCTCCGTTTTCGTTGGAAACCGTGATCTTGACTTGGTTACCGTCGATCTCTATTCCGGCTACCGCACTCTTTCCTTGGCCGAGAAGTACGGTTTCGACCTGCCCGGCAGCGGGAGTCTCCCCGTCGAACGTATAGTCGTACACATCAGCCGAAAAATCGGGAATCTCTACTCCGTCGATCTTCACGGATTCGAGACGGGAATAATAAACGAATCTGACATTGTCCACCGTAAGCGAATTGCCGTTTACGATATTGTCGCTGTCGAAATAATCGTTAGCCGCCAATACGACATTTATTTTCTCGGGTGTGGCAGCCGAGAGATAGTCGATAGGCAAAAGATATGACACCCATTCCGACGTGCTGCCTTCGATATGTTGGAGCGACTTGGCAATCAGTTCGGCATCGTCGGAGTGCGAAACCGCCCCACCCTGACTGGTCTCCATGCCGAGGATATTGCGGTCACGGTCGATCATCGTGGTTTTCACCACATCGGCAGACATCGAATTATTTCCGGGCACCTCTTCCTGCGTCCATGACCCCTTCCAAGCATATACAAGAACAGTAGCTACCTGCTCATCGGCACCTTCGGCAAATTCGCGGGTATAGTCGAACGCAAGAGCATCCGGACGGTATGCAAATGCCATGCCGCCGAAAACACCGCCGTCCTTGTTAGCAGGGGAAAATGTAGAGAAATCCAGTGTGTTGGTAGCCCAAGCCTTGCCTAACGATACATACGCCGGCACGATCTGAGTTGCCATAAAGGGATTGGGATTGTTCGTGAGTTTAAGAGCGCTTTCGGAATTGTAACCAGCCACTTTCGATGCCACTTCGGTAGTGCCCAATGCGCCGTAACCGCCGCCGTCTTTCTCAGACACAACGCCGAGAACATCGGACACGATCCACGATTGGGGTTGTTTACCGAACGTAATTTGCCCCATGGCATCTCCTTTAACCATAGAAAGCGTATCGGTAATACTTGTCCACGGGCAACAATCGACCCACTCTTCTTCGAAACCCACGTTGGGGAGTTGTTGAGCCGAAGCCGACACAGCGACTGCGGCACAAAGCGTAAATACTTTAAACTTTTTCATAATGATGTTTATAATTGGTGATGTTTATAATGTAAGTTTAAAAACTTTTCCTAAATGAAAGAACGCTTTGGATTCGGCAATTGTTTATACTTCGGGCATTCAGCGATCGACATTCTACCCGCTATACTCTTTTATTACAAAAAATAGGGTAGATCTTATCCGAATCTGTGTTGCAAAGCTAATAATAAATATCCCTTCGGATATGTGTATTGCCGGTTAAAAAAACAAAAAACGCTTGGCAGAACTTCCTTAATGCAACCACCCTCACATTCCTCCAAAAACAAATATTCACCGTGAAATGCCACTTGGGTATAAATAATTTATTTCCCAAAATCCGACTGTCCAATAACTTATTTTGCCACTTCCAAACACAGAGCGACATAAATAGCATGGCTCTTATACCACGAAGCTACAACAACTCCATTTCAACTACCCTCACCTCGCCGTCCAAAGGAGCTTTACAACTTTCCTCTTCATAGATGACAGAAGATAAATATATCAATGCAGAACGTGTAAGCCGTAATAACCGCATGGTTTTATCGAAGAAAGCCCCCTGTTCGATTTCATAAGTTTCAGGAGCTTCGTCCCAACACCTGTTTTTAGCTTCTACGACTTTAAAAGATTTATGTTCGATAAAATTTCGAATAGTGGCAATCTCTTTTGCCTCCGGTTCGATTGGAGAACTACCCTTCTCATCCAAATCCCGACTTAGCCAATACAGTCCACGCAACGCCTGATTATGAATATTGAAAATGTCTGTTCTGATCGGATTTTTACTATTACCGTCCTTATGCCAGATATTCCGAAAAGAAACCTTGTTATTGTTAATACCCAGCTTCAAATAAATATTGAGCAGATAGGCAATCTTATCGAAAATAGAATAACACAGCCGGAATGCAATTTTTACTTTCTCTATATTTATGGAATAACAGGGCATATCGGAAACCCGGTAAAGGGTTACATCCCTGTCTGAAAAATGCGCCCGGTCATTATACGCTCCATCATAAAAAAAGAATCTCGCTGTGACAAACTCCTGTTTGATCTGATTAAATATAGATTGATATATCGGCTTATCTTTTTCTTCAAGGATCATTGTCGGAGTATGCAAAACATCACGAGCGACAATATTTTGCAAGATAACATCATTCAATGGATTCAAAAACAAGACATTATTTACGCACCAAAGACGATACTCTTTTTCTTCCTCACTACAATCGGCTAAAATATCAGGATAGATTTTATAATCATCCAACACGTCGATCGGATAGGCTTCCGCTATATGGTCGGCTAATTGAGCAAACGACGTACGAGCCTCTAAATAGACATCGTCCTTTTCAGAAGCACACTGTAAATATTTGCGGGCATATTGCAAAAATACGAACCGATGTCCTTCATCGAAAAGTTCTCTTGCATAACGAAAAAGAGCATATCCTTTATTCCCTAATGCCATGCCGAAATCAGGATTAATCCGTAAAGCCCAATTAAAATAATATTGTGCTTCCGTATACCTTCCGATATGGCTGAACGCACAGCCAAGATTGGTTAATATCTGGCAGGCTTCTATGGGATCCACCTCATCTATAAAACCCAACGCCACTCTCAAATGATAAATTTCTTTTTCATATTCAATAGAAGGAAGTTCCACACATTCAGAGGAATCATATTTCAATGACAATACGTAACTCCATCCATTAGCAACAAAATAGTGAAATCGGCACTTCTCTTTTTCAGAGAATTTATCTGTATCAACTTTCATGGATAGCTCCAACCCTTCTTTCAGTTTGGATAGATTCCTCTCTGCCCTTGATGTTTCGAATATTACCGCCAACTTATTCAATATTTCCAGCGGCATATATGTATTTATATCATGCATAACTTCTACAAATAAATAACGCTCTAAGACAAAACTCTGACACCAAGCCAATATAATAAAAAATCCGAACTCTATCAATCCGATCGTACGTACAAATATTGTTTAAAACACAAACCGGCAACAATAGCGCCATTTTATAAACTGATTATCAATCAAATACAACCCATTCAGACAGAAAAAGCAGCGCGACAAACAAATTCTATTGTTCGTCGCGCCGGCATTTAATGTCTTAATGAATTTCGATGGATCAATATTCCTCTTCGTTGAAGAGATGCGAATAAATTGCATATCAGATGGTTAGCTAAATTCACCCCGCTTAGACAAGCAAACTTCGCTATAAAAGGCGATAAAATGCTATTGAGAGCCTTTATTTATTTCATTTTTATTGATTGGCTGCAGCTGTATCAATTGATTAATAATCGTCATTGCTTGAAAGTAGATTTAAGGGGGCCGAAATTTCAGCAGGGATATAACAACATGATTCTTTATGGAGTCTCTCAAGGAAACATCTGACATCTTTATTCATACTGGAAAAGCTGAGTATATTTTTGTCTGCTATGATAATGGTATGACTTTTTGCACGACTTGTGGCGACATTGAAGAGCCGTGGTTCAAGCGAGCGGATTAGAGAAGTATTCGGTATAAAGAAAATTGTAATATCAGTCGTTAGTCCTTGTACTCTTGCAATGGTTTCTATCAGGACTTTATTACCCAATCCCATCCGTAATGCCACTGCTTTTTGCAATGCACGTGTAGTTTTTCGCAAGCATGTTAAGACGGCTACATCGGTTGACGAGTTCTCATTTAGAATAGAATACACCATGAATGTAGCCATATCCATTGCAAACTGAGGAGTCGCATCTGAAACATTCATATCTGTGAGAACTAAAGTTGGACCTCCATCATTATGCAATATCCTATTAAGAGAAGCCAGTTCTTGAATTTTATCATTTTTAGCTGAGACAAGTGTTCCGCGATAAAATATCCCAGTGTAATCTGCATTACGTTGAGGAAGACGATATGTCCGTATTAATTGATAACTCGGCAATTGCCTTTTGTTTGACATTGTCATCAATCCGTTGACATAATCATAAAATCCATTTGATGCGACCCTGTCTTCGTTAAGGGCGATAACAGGACCGAGCTGTGCAATATCACCTACCCAAAGGTTTGTATACCCAATTTTGTTCGCTGCTGCGAACATTGGAGTAAGTGCTTGACTTGCCTCATCCATAATCACGACATCAAAGGCTCCATCTCCGGCTAAATCCGCCGCGAATCCACTAACAATGTAATATGTTGCCATAACAACGCTTCCATTGATTGGCATGAGTTGTTTCAGCGATGATAATTGTGGTACTTCACTCTGCTCATCAACAGTTAGATTGGATTTGAGTACTCTGCCATTATTTAGTAGTTCATCGACTGCAGACTTAGTCGCAATCTCAATCAAAGCTCTGTTTGTCAATGCCGTGACAAGAACAGATTTACTCTCTTCACAAAGTTTCGCACACAATTCGGCGATCAAATGAGTTTTCCCAGTTCCTGGAGGTCCCTGGAGTAAGGTAATTCCAGATGACTGTATTTGTTGATAAACAAATTGAGAGGGATGTTCATCTCTAATAGGAGTTGGACTATTTAACGCTTGACTATAGGGATAGTCCAATACATCGGATACTCGCTGAGAGTATTTATCCTTTGTAAGTCTGTATAGATTTGCAAGATATTCAATCGGCGGACGATGTGGCCCCAATATGATAAGAGCTCCGGGGGCCTTTGAGATATATTCGGCAAAATCTAATTCAATACCACGAAATCCGAGAAGTACAAAACCTTCTTCATTTGATTTAGATTGCCAAATGCACACAGCCTCTGAACCCTTTAATCGATTCTTGAATAGATACTCATACGTTAAATTATCCCATTCCCGATAATCCTGCAGCTTGGCTGGCAAATACATGGCTTGCACGTACTCCCCCTTACGTGGGAATGCTCGTGTAGCTCTGAACTTGACAATCATTTCGCCATTGTCAAATTTCAAGAATTGACCTATAAATAATTCTTCACTCTCATTTAGCAAATGTAGAGCCGTAGCAGAGAACTTCTTGTCGAAGTCCTCCGTTACGGCCGTAAGTTCCATGTTAAGAAATTTGCGAATATTCTCTCTTTGCTCCATATTTATTCAGGCAAAGGAATTGAAGGATTTGCGCCTGCTTGTTCGCCTGTCTCAAGTTCGGGGGCCATAAAGCTTTGCCAGCGAGAAATAGTCGGGCGAACGTAACTTTCAAAGTCGAATTGCATTCCCTTAAAGAAAGCGAATGCTTCAGCAAGTTTGGAGATCCGATTAGCCTCATCAATATTCTCTGAGCCGAATCTAATTGTAATATTGTCTCTGCTTCTTAATAGTTCTTTAAAGTTTACTGTTCCTATTCCAAAATTGGTGTTAACGACAAACATTGCATTCTCTTTCATGAGTTGATCCCAATCTGAGGCAGATAATACTGTGTTTCTACCACTTTTATTGCTACGAATAACCAGTGGATATTCTGTTACGCCTTTTCGGACGCCATTGATACATGTCCAACCATCCCACTGATGATTGGAAATGTCATAGCCATCAGTTTCTAATTGTCTCAAAATAGCGTCTTTGGCCTCTATTAAAGCCTCTCTCATTTGTTCTTTAGTAAGCCCCCCATAAGATGAATCCTCTCCTTCTATTGAAGGGATGTGTACAGAATCTATCTTTTCAGGCAACTTTGGACGAGAAATGTATGTTGTATCGTATCCTTTCAATTGGAGATATTCAATCATTTCATCAAAATCACTCATCCTCATGAGCGTCAAGAATGTTGATCTGTCATTTTTATGAAGGCCAATGAGCCTGACAATATCTCCATGAAGAAGCTCTTGCACTGCAAGTCCGAATTTACCAACAAAATACAAATCTGAATTAGAAACATAAACCGGTTTCTCAATAGATTGATTGCCATATATAACTTGTATTGAAGGCACATTGAAGAATTTAAGTGAAGAAATTGATTCTTGCATTTTTATAACCGCTTCACGCCACTCCTGCTCAGACGCCTCGCCATTAATGATTAATGCCGCAAAGAACTCAGCTTTATTCATTAATGATTCCTTTATTGATTCTTGATAGATTGCAGCATCTAACCCTTTTACTGTATGGTCAGTTATCATGTTTACCCCCAAAGCTTTCATCAATGAGGCAAATCTGTCAGTCACTTGATTCTTCCTATGGTATACTTGGTTGTCTAGCTCTACGCCTGATAATCGGGAGGAAATCAGACACAAATCACATGGAAACTCAAATTTTTTATCAGCCGACAGAATCCTGTGAGTTTTACCCCAATCACGAAGGATATTGAAATCTGAACAACCTTCTGATAAGTTGAACTCATCTGCAATTCTGTTTAATATCGTCCAAATGCGTTCGAGGTTATTAGATATTTCCTCCTTTGAATCATCGAGAGAAATCTTGTCAAGAACAGTTAAATAATCTGTGAGGGCAAGCGATTTTTTAAAAGGCAATACGTTTTGCCAACTTGGATCTATTTTAGTGTTAACGGCCAATACCGGGAAATACTTTCCAAATATTGATATGTTAGAATCCGTATTTTCCAATATTTGATTACATCGCATAAACTCTCCTGTAGTAGTAGGAAAATTTTGTCTCTGCGTTAACAACCAATCAAAGTAAGATTTGCCACCAGTAAAGTTATCCAAACATAAACTTCTAGAAATCCAGCCAGATGCACCTTCTATATATTCTTGCTTATAATCCGGTTTGAATTTAGAGAGAATATCAGTCCAAAAATACTGAGCAAACGGCCACATTGAGTTATCCGGTGTTTCGGGCATCAACGGATAGTAATTGACTTTGAAATATGACGGATAGAAGTAATAAGTATTTCCATTATACGAATCATAACCAATCCTTTTAGAAGGTTCAATTGTAGCCGAAAGAAAACTAATTCCTTTTGAACGAGCGTCGTCAACACTGATATCTTTCATATTTAGTGAGAAATCAATGTTAATTCCAAGCTTTTGAAAGAAGAATAACCAGTCCGGGATTTCTGTTGAATTCTTAATATAGGCATCACTGATAAAAATGTCTCTATCAATGAGATGCTCAATCTGGAGAGGAGGACGATAAGTATTGCTGAAATAAAGGTGTGAGATAGGTTTCAATGTGCCCTGTTGGGTTAGGAATCTCAAATTCTTAAGCTTATAACTTGGGAGTGTGAATACCTGATTTTCCTTATTATTGGAAAATATAAACCGTATTACTTCAACTGCATTATCTGCCGTGATATAATCCTTTTCACAAATTACTTTTTCAATTATAGTGATTGGTGAAATTTCTTTTACACCTAGATCACAAAGCCACTTCACTATATCTTCGGATAGAATTTCGTATAAGCTGGTCTTTATAACTTTAGCATCATTGGCTAATTCAATCTGATCTTGATATTTAGATGGAAAGAAGAGCGTGTCGGGATTTTGAAGATCATTGTTCTCATCGGGGATGAATTTTCCTTGTTTTAAAAAAGATGATAAGTCATCTCCTTTATCAATAGAATAGTTATTTAGCCATAACAGGAAAGAAAACATATCTCTATCAGAGAACTGGCTGATGTAGTCGGAAGCCTTATCTATGAATAGATTCACAATAGATAATGGGATATCATTTACATCATATTTTTTCAAATACGTATATGCATCCATACTCACTAAAGTATCAAGTGACACTTTATTAGAAATATGTCTTTTTACAACGACGTCGAAAATGTGAGATGGTAAAGCTTTTGCAAAATCTATCTTATCAAATAAGGCAGAATCTATAGTAATTTGATTCTGAGACAAGCTTCGTATAAATGGAATTTCTCCCAGACTTTCCTCTAAGGCTGCCGAATATGAGATTGTCAAATCATCAGAAGCTGTTTTAAGGGGCAAAAGAACCTTATACCAATCCTCATGATTAGGTGCAACTTCATCTTTAATCCAATTAAGGAATAAGCTTGGAATCTGTGAAAAAATAAATTTATTCCACTCACAGTCTTTAATAAGTTGCTGACGGCCTGCATCAGTAATGAAATTTGCATTTACAACAAACTCAAAACCGAAAGAGAAAGAAGTAGGAAGATAGGTATAAACAACAGCATCTTTAAGAGGTACAATACTTCCATTATTATCAAGAGCAATAGCAAAAGATATTTCAACCGAATTAGAGTCTTTCAATTTGGCTGGAGTCTTAGCGTCATGGATGAGATCTTCTTTAACATCCGATGGTATCGGAACTTCCTTCGCAAACATGAGCCAATTACTCTGAGGTATGCCATTTTTAGCAAGAGTCAGAATATTTCCTTCTTGAGTTTTGGATAATGAAAGGATTTCCTTTTTATCATCAAACAAGGACACTCTGAGATTGTCAACTTTTAAGAAAAGAAGGAAACGAGCATCAGAAAGCAACCGTTCAACTTTCTTTAGCAGTTTGTCGGTATTAGATACTTCCAATATTGTGGTGACATTATAATTTGTATAATCAACACCTTCGGGTATTTCTGAAATTATAGGAATGATCTGCCAAGGCATTTTTACGTCTTGGTAATCTTTCCCTTTGGAAGCAACCAACTCTTTACAAGTTTCTTCATCAAATCGAAAACAGGTACCATTCGTTATCACAGTAACCCGCCTTGAGTGCATGAACACAGACTTAAATCCAATTCCTTTATAGCCAATTTTTTTTGCATCAGATAATTTATTACCATTACCAATATCGCATAGTCCCTCTAAATCACGTTCAGAAAAAGACTTTCCTGTATGCATGAAAACTAATCGTCCGTTACCAACTTCGATACGAACATCTAAACCATCAGACTTCTCATCATAACTATCTACTGCATTTTGTAGTAATTCAAATATGAATCTTTCTTCCTCTGTATATATTCCAGAAGATAACAGTTCAAGTGAGTTGGCAATAGTAGTCGCTTGAGCCGGATGAGAATACTCTGTCGTTCTCTTATATATCCTATCTATTATTTGCTTCATCTTATTTAGATTTCTTATGTATAGATGCCTTTATCTGCAAAAAGGTAAACCTTATAGGCGGAAATTTTTTTAGATCGATTTGATAGCTGTGTTCGTTTTTTGCTGCATCAAAAGGTCTCGTAAATCAATTGATAATAGATTAGATATTTCAGACAGGGTTATAAATCGGGTTGGGAGGTGTTGGTGCACCATTTGGAGACGGTGACAGGGTCTTTGCCTAATTGCTCGGCGAGCCATTTGCCCGTGTGTCCGGTTTCTGCCAATACTGCTTTTATCCTATTTAGCTTTTGTCGTTCTGTTTTTGTCTCCATTGATTGATTTATTAAATTTGAACGCAAAGTTAATGGATGCCGATGACATTACCAAGAGATATGCTTAACAACATATTTTCAGTTCAATACTAAATCAGAATGATTGACGTTATCTTCCGCCCATACCGCGTTTCGGCAGAGACGTTTTCAGCATCTTGTGGGCTTGCATCATGCAGCGGTAGGCGAAGTAGCTGTCATCCTCACCTTCCTTGCAGCCCCAGGAGATACCAAAAGCGATTGACAAGTCTATTTTATTACTCATCAATCGCTTGTACATTAGTTATTTACGACTTAAAATCAGACTGATTTTATATCAATACTCCTCCTCATTAAAGAAAAAGTCTTCTTTGCTCGGATAATCGGGCCAAATATCTTCGATGCATTCGTAGGTTTCGCCTTCGTCTTCCATCTCTTGCAAATTTTCGATTACCTCCAACGGGCATCCCGAGCGCATGGCATAGTCGATCAGTTCTTCCTTCGTAGCGGGCCATGGCGCATCTTCCAATTTGGATGCTAATTCTAATGTCCAGTACATATATATTTAAGTTTTAATTGTACACTAATTTTCCGGCAAAAATAGTTCTTTTATTTGCATTAACAATCTTTCTCCCAAAAAAATTCGGGAGTGCCGGCTTGCATGTTGTTAAATCGTGCTAAAACAAAGAAATAGTCGGACAAACGGTTGATAAACCGAAGAAGATTGTCGTCTACCGGCGCTTGAAGGGCGACCTCGCAAATGCGGCGTTCAGCTCTCCGACAAACAGTCCGGCACACATGGGCTTGTGACGCAGCATAGCACCCTCCGGGCAGGACAAAAGCCCGCAAAGGCGGAACGATATTGTCCAACTCGTCGATCCGGTGTTCTATCCGGGTTATATCTTCTGCTTTCAAACGACTGGCATCGCGCAGCTCGGTAAAGTCGGTATCGGTAGCCAAGTACGATCCTACGACAAACAACTTGTTTTGTATGAAGCGCAACAGGGCAATGTCGTCGGGCGATATGCCCGCAGCTTCCGCCAATACACCGATATGGGCATTCAATTCATCGGTTGTTCCATAGGCTTCTAAACGGGCATCGGTTTTCGAAACTCTTTTCCCGCCTACCAGCGAGGTAGTTCCCTTGTCGCCGGTGAAAGTGTATAAATTACTTTTCTTCATGGCTTTATTCATTTGATAGGGTTAGTTTTTCCAATAGGCTGCAACATTGCTGCGCATCGTCGGCTACATCGAATAACGATCGAATCCGAGGATTGGCAAATTCGTTTTGTATCAACTGTTCGATCTGCTCGATCAAGATGTCGTAACAACGATCGGTATTGCACAATATGATAGGTTTGTCGTGATAACCCAACATTTTGGTGGTGAGTGCGTCGAATAACTCGTCGAGCGTACCGATGCCACCGGGTAATACCACGATCGCATCGCCCCGATCGATCAAGGCCTGCTTACGTTCACTCATACTACGGGCTACGGTCAGTTCGGTCGGTTGCCGGCTGGTACGTCCCATGTCGATGATCCGTTGGGTGATAATACCGATTACTTCGCCTCCGTTCTCGCGAACATTGCGGGCTGTTTCCTCCATCAGTCCTCCGCTTGCACCGCCATAAACGAGGGTCTTGTTATGCTCCCCGATCCATTTGCCGAGCAATCCGGCTTCCTCGAAATAGCGTGCGGCGATCCGATCGGATGCCGCACAGAATACGGTAATATTTTTCATTGTGCGGTCTATCGTTTGTATTTCATATTTTCGGGTACGGCATGCCGCTGCCCGAACGAAAAGACAGGAGCTCCTGCCATTCGATTTTATTCTTTCGTAAAGATAATGTATGCAACGTGCAATACCAAGCATTTTGTATTATCTTTTATAGAAAAGAAACTGCATCTCGGCATAGACACTTCGAACAAGTTTGATGTCTCTGCTCTCGATTTGTATTATCTTTAAAGAAGATAAACCGCACTCGGCATAGACATTTCAAACGAGTTTGATGTCTCTGCTCTCGATTTGTATTATCTTTGCATATCTTTTTTATACGAAAGTATGGAGTGTCAGACATATACTTTACCGAACGGATTGCGTATCATTCACCAACCGACCTCTTCGGCTGTCGCTTACTGCGGATTTACCGTGAATGCCGGTACGCGCGATGAGGCGGACAACGAGTGGGGATTGGCGCACTTTGTGGAACATACGATTTTCAAAGGGACTTCACACCGCAAGGCATGGCACATTCTGAACCGAATGGAGACCGTAGGCGGAGAACTGAATGCCTATACGTCGAAAGAGGAGACAGTGGTTTATTCGGTCTTTCCCGGAGGGTATTTGTCACGGGCGATGGAACTATTGTCCGACCTGATTTCCGATTCCCAGTTTCCCGAAAGGGAGTTGGAAAAGGAGCGGGTGGTAATCGTCGATGAAATCAATTCGTATCGCGACAATCCGTCGGAATTAGTGTACGACGAATTCGAGAATCTGCTGTTTGCCGGACATGATCTCGGACATAATATTCTGGGCACGGAAGATACCTTGGCGGGTATTTCATCCGATCAGGCAAAGCGGTTTCTGCATGCGGTGTATGTACCCGAAAACATGACGTTTTTTTCGATGGGCTCTACTCCTTTCGGCCGCTTGATACGTATGGCAGAGCATTATTTCGGAAGTTGGAGTTCTCCCTTGTGCCGACGCGAGAGAGTGCGTCCGGACGCAGTGGTTCCGTTCATGGAACGCCGGAAATACGACACGTTCCAGACCCATGCGATCATCGGGGCGCGGGCGTACGATCTGTTCGACGAAAAACGGCGTACGCTGGTACTGATGAACAACCTGTTGGGCGGACCGGGAATGAACAGCCGGTTGAATGTCGCCTTACGCGAAAGACGCGGGTATGTGTATAATGTCGAATCGGCGGTTACATCGTACACCGATACGGGCGTATTTTCGGTCTATTTCGGTTGCGATCCGGTCCATGCCGACCGGTGTGTCGATCTGGTAATGGACGAACTGAAACGGTTGCGCACGCAAGCCCTGACATCGTCGCAATTGTATGCGGCGAAAAAACAGTTTATCGGGCAGATCGGTGTAAGCAGCGACAATCACGAAAATACGGCGTTGGGTATGGGCAAGAGTTTTTTGCATTACAACAAGTACGATTCGCTGGCGGAGGTCGCCCGGTCGATCGAAAAGATTACAGCTGCCGATATACTCGAAACCGCCAATGAGCTGTTACCGGACTCGGCACTTTGTACTTTGATTTTGGAATAATCGCAAAACGGATATAATCTATGAAAATAGGGAATCTTGATTTTGGAAAATACCCGGTGTTGCTGGCTCCGATGGAGGATGTTACCGACTCTTCGTTCCGATTATTGTGCAAGGAGTTCGGGGCGGATATGGTGTACACCGAATTCGTTTCGAGCGATGCCTTGATACGGAGCATCAACAGCACGCAACGGAAGTTGAATATTTGCGATGAGGAACGTCCGGTAGCCATACAGATATACGGACGGTATGTCGATGCCATGGTGGAGGCGGCACGGCTTTGCGAGGCGGCAGGACCGAATGTACTGGACATCAATTTCGGTTGTCCGGTCAAGAAGGTCGCAGGCAAAGGTGCCGGAGCCGGAATGCTTCGGGATATTCCGCTGATGTTGGAGATAACGAAAGCGGTGGTGAATGCCGTGAAAATTCCGGTGACCGTGAAGACCCGGTTGGGTTGGGACCATGAATCGAAGATCATTGTCGATCTGGCGGAACGTTTGCAGGACTGCGGCATCGCCGCCTTGACGATTCACGGCCGTACCCGCAGCCAAATGTACACCGGCGAAGCGGATTGGAGTCTGATCGGCGCGGTGAAAAACAACCAGCGGATGCATATTCCAATCATCGGCAACGGAGATGTGACAACGCCCGAAATTGCCAAAACGCGATTTGACGAAACCGGCGTAGATGCGATTATGGTGGGCAGGGCGAGCATCGGTTGTCCGTGGATTTTCAAAGAGATCACCCATTATCTGCAAACCGGAGAGAAACTGCCGCCGTTGTCGGCTCACGAAAAAATGGAAGTGATCCGCCGCCAGCTGCACGAAAGTGTCGCCCGTTTGGACGAGTACAGGGGTATTCTGCATATCCGCCGCCATCTGGCGATGACGCCTCTGTTCAAAGGCATCCCCGACTTTAAAAGCACCCGGATAGAGATGTTGCGTGCAGAGTCGGTAGCTGAACTGATGGCTATTTTCGATCGCATAGAACAGGATATATTGTCCGATTGACCGGATCGGACAGAACTGCTATTTTTTTTGCCGGCGTCCGGTATCCGGAAATGCCACCTATTCTGCCAGTTTCGTGTACAGCAATTTCAAATCCTTCTTGTTTCGGGACTCTGCTTTTACGCCGCGATTCCTGTCATTTCCGGGAAACAATCGAGAGTAAAGAAACCGATTGCATTTCGTCCGTACGGAAATCCCCGAATATGCAAGATTTGTTATACCTTTACGCACAAATACCACCGCCTCCCGACAAAGAGGGAGAGGACGGATACAAACCCGGATATTCGACAAAAAATATACAATCATGAATCTGAATGAAACTCCTGTCCTGCTGCTGACGGGATACCTCGGTAGCGGAAAAACAACCCTCCTCAACCATATCCTTACCAACGAACGCGGCATCAAGTTTGCCGTAATCGTAAACGACATCGGTGAAGTGAATATCGACGCATCGTTGATTCAGAAAGGCGGAGTTGTCGGGCAAAAAGATGCAGGCGACCTTGTCGCCCTCCAAAACGGCTGTATCTGTTGTACCTTGAAAATGGACCTCGTCGCCCAGATCACCGACATCGTGAAGATGAACCGTTTCGACTATATCGTGATCGAAGCCAGCGGAATCTGCGAACCCGCTCCGATCGCCCAAACGATCTGCTCCATTCCCCAGATGGGCGACGAATATGTACGCTACGGAATACCCCGGCTCGACTGTATCGTGACCGTAGTCGATGCCCTGCGCATGAAGAGCGAATTCGGCTGCGGCGAACAGCTGCAACGAAAGAATATCGACGAAGAGGACATCGAAAATCTGGTCATCCAACAAATCGAATTCTGCAATATAATCCTGCTCAACAAGATTTCGGAAGTGAGCCGGGAAGATGCCGACCGCATCCGGAAAATCATACGGGCGCTTCAACCCAAAGCCCGAATTATCGAATGCGACTATGCCGAGATAGACCTCGATACCATTATCGGCACAGGGATGTTCGACTTCGAAGATGTAGCCACGTCTGCCGCATGGATCCACGAAATAGAACGTGCCGCAACCGACGACGAGGAAGAAGATGCCCACCATCACGCTCACGAGCATGAACATGAACACGAACATCACCATGCACACGAAGAACACGAGCATGAACACGGACACCACCATCACCTCCACCACGATGAGGGAGAAGCGGAAGAATACGGCATCCAGACTTTCGTCTACTATCGCCGTCCGGGATTCGACATCCACAAATTCGACCGTTTCATGGCCACGCAATGGCCACGCAATATCATCCGTGCCAAAGGGATCCTGTATTTCAGCCACAACCGCGACATGTCCTATTTGTTCGAGCAAGCCGGCGTACAGAAAAAACTGACCGAATCGGGCTTCTGGTACGCAACTGCACCCGAAGAGGAACTGATCCAACTGATGCAGCAGGAACCGGGATTGATGCGCGACTGGGACGAAGTGTACGGCGACCGCATGATAAAACTCGTATTCATCGGTCAGAACCTCGACCGGGCGGCCATTACCGAAGCACTGGACAACTGCCTCGAAATGTAAGATTTGATTTCTATGCCGATTGTGTTACCTTTGACAAAAAATACGGATAGAATATGGATATATCGGCAAAGCTGAATTTTCCGAAAGAGATATGCGACCGGCTCGATCGTCTGACCGAGTCGATCGACTCTTTTACCTGCGAATGGAATGCCCGCACGAAAACGGCGGATGAAGAGAAAGCGGCAAGAGCTTTCTCACAAACAGTCGTGTCGTCGTTCTCCTTGGAGGGAAGATCCGTATCGGAAGAAGATGCCCGGGCGATCATGCCCGGCATGCCCGACGGGAACGAACTTCCCGACGACATTTACCGATACGCACAAGCTCTTGATGCCGTCTGGAACGACGAGTGTTCGATCGTCCTTGACGATAACTATATCGTTAAATTGCACGACCTGCTTTTCCCCGTCGCCGAAACAGATCCGACGAAACAGAAATCGCACGGCTCCTTCCTGAACTTCTGGTCGGAACGTACAGCCGCCTCGCCGCAAAGCCGGCAAAATCCGGTATCGACCCATGTCGAATTGCAGGAACTGCTACGTTGGACTGCCCGGGAAAGAGAGGTGCATCCGCTTCGTATCGTTGCCACCTTTGCCTATGAATTCATCTCGTGCCACCCATTCCGGGAAGGGAAAGGCGAACTGTCGCGGCTATTGACCCTACGGCTGCTGCACTTATACGGATATGACTGGTGTCGTGCCGTCTCGATCGACCGGTTGATCGAACACCGCCGGGTTGAATATTACCAAGCCCTTAAAACCGGACAACAGGAGCGGTACACCTCCCGCGAAAACATCGCTCCGTGGGTATTGCTCCTACTCGAAATATTCGAACAAGCCACGCTCGAACTGGGGAACAAACCGCTCGACGAACATCCCGGCATAGTCCCTAAACCGCAGGAGAAGCCGAACCCGAAACGCCCTGCCGGACACACCCGGGCAAAAAACTGCTACCTGAACCCGCGCCAGAAAAAGATATTCGCATTCGTCAAAGCCAAACAGCCGGTGAAGATAGCGGATGTCGCCGCATACATGAAATCGGTATCGGTCAATACCTTGAAAAAAGATCTGTTTTACCTGCGCGAAAACGGCATCATTCACTCCTCGGGGATGCTAAAAGGCACGGTTTATTTCGTAGAGGAAGAATAGCCGGGCAGCACAAAAGAAAACTCCGTCCGTATCATACGGGACAGACGGCATATAAACCGGACGGTCTATTTGCCCCGGTTCAGCTTCCGCCCCAGATGACGCAGCGCAAACCGGATATGGCGCAATAGCGTAGGAATCGTGCCGTAATAGCGGCACATGATGCGATACCGTTCACCGAGCGAAGCCCGATGATGACGGGTAGTCATGCCCTCCTGCAAATAATCTATCAATATCTCGCGGGTATGGACGAGCGTTTGCGCCTGTTTCATACACCGGATGCACCAATCGAAGTCGGCAGAAAAACGATATTGCAAATCGTACTCCGGCGCCGACTGCCGGCGCACGACAAAAGCCTGATGACAAACCAGCATGCCGTTGCGGAAGCTCCGCCACTGCAACTCGTCGGGAGCCTGCAAATGCCTCATCCCGACAAAACGGCGGTCGGCATCCACGATAGCCGTATCGCCGTACAAAATATCGGGCGAACAGGAACAGGCAACCTCCGCCAGCCGGGCGAGAGTATCGGGCGAATGGAACGAATCGCCCGCATTCAGAAAAATCAGGTATTTGCCGGATGCCAGCCGAACGCCCTTGTTCATCGCATCGTATATGCCCCGGTCGGGCTCACTGACAATTCGGGAAACGACCGGACGGGCTGCCTCGGCAAGAGCCACCGTCTTATCGGTCGATGCGCCGTCGATAATCAAGTATTCAAAGTCGGTGCACGTCTGTCCGCACACGCTCTTCAAAGTCGGCGGCAAGGTATTCTCCGCCTGATAGGTAACGGTGATAATGGAAAACAGGGGCGTATTCATTTCTCGTTTCTTAGGTCTAACATGCGTTGATAAAGCCGGATATATTGTTCGGCGACAACGGTTTCCGAATAGCGTTGCTTCACCGTTTCGGGCAAATACCTCCTGCATTCGACGGTCGTCTCGGTCAAAGCCCATTCAATACCCTCGGCAATCTCGTCGGTCGAATAGGCATGTGCCAGAAACCCGGTTTCCCGATGTGTGATAATATCGCGCTGCCCGCTGTTCCCGAACGCCACCGGCACACATCCGCAAGCCATCGCTTCGATAATCGTCTGCCCGAAAGTCTCGTACAGCGAAGTCGAGACATAACAATCGGCAGCGGAATAGAGCATCGAGAGCCGCCCGGTCTCCTGCACCGTACCCAAATAGGTATAGGCGACCGGCAGGGCTTGAAGCAACGCGGTATCGCCCTTTATATTTCCAAACAGCACGAGATGCAAATCCTCCCGGGCAATCCTCCCGCGGGCAATCACCTTTTCCAACGCCTCAGCCAACAAATCGAACCCTTTGAGCGGATCGTCGATCTTGACCGCACCGAATATCAGGATATATTTATCGGAGGGCAACTTCATTTCCCGGCGACATTCTGCCGGAGGCAACGGCATAAACAACCCGTCGGGCAATGTATTGGGAATAACGGTAACCGGCTTCCCCGCCAACAGCGCACTCTGGCGTACGACCTGTGCAAGCCACGAACTGACCGTTACGACATGCAGTGCAGGAGCATGTTCATATATCCGTTTCTTGCGCCGAAAAACCTGTGCCGCCAGATCGGGTGTGCCCGGTTGCAATTTGGGGCAATCGGTACATCGGCTCCGGTATTTATCGCACTGTTCGGCATGATGGCAGATCGCCGTACAATACCACATGTCGTGCATCGTACAGACAACCGGTTTCCCGGAATCCAGCAATTTCCGGAGACCGTCGAGCGACAGCAGCCCGTGGTTCGTCCAATGCAAATGGATAATATCCGCCTCTTCGATCGCCCGATATCCGGACAGATCGACACCGGTATCGGCAATCGACACGGCAAACAGATTCTTGCGGGAAAAACGGTTCCGGCAGAAGATAGCCCATCGTTCCCATGCAAAACGAAATTTCTGCCGCCAACGTCCCACCCAGCCGGACGCAACGGAATAAATCCGATCCGATTCGTCGGGCATATCGGCGGTCAATAACGACACCTCCACGCCGGGCTGCTTCTCCAACGCCTGTTTCAAACGGTTGCAGGCTATCGCCGCCCCGCCTTTGCGGATATATGTATCGACCAGTACGACTTTCATTTCGAGCAGAGTTTTTGATACCACATACGCAACCACACGAGCAGTTTGTGGCGATATGAATAATTGTACCGGTAGACACGTGCCAGCTCTGCCCGGGCATCCGGATTTTCTTCGACCGGAATACGTTCCACCCGAACCGGACGGTTGGTCATCGTCTGCGTACAGAGTTCCATACCTCCGCAATGCGTACCGGTATTGTCGAATCCCTTATTATCGACCAACGAGCGGTCGGGAGCCAGCATCAGTTTATCGGCAAGAAAAACGGTGGCATTCCAACGGATTGCCCACGAATTGTTCTTCCCGGCGATCTGTTCTTCCAACATACGGGTAAAATGAAATGCCCCGTCCAGATCGAACGTCCGGCACAGATTCCGTTCCCGCAACCGGGCCAGCAACTCGTTTCCGTCGGGATTGAAATGACGCCAAGCCCGGTGCCATGTGCCCCACCCCCAACTATCGGCAAAGCGAAGGAAAAAGGTTTCGGGAAGCCGGGCACGATGATCGAGGATATGTCCGGTAACGTGCCATACCCGTTCGTCGTCCCGATAAAGCTCCAACGCCTCGTTCATATAGGTCAGGAAATAGGGAGAGCAAACCAAATCATCTTCCACGACAATCGCCCTGCCTTCCGTCTCCGTCACAGAGGTTACGCCTTCGATAATGTTCCGCGCCAGTCCGCGGTTTTCGGCTTGTTCGACGATCCGCACCGACTTGAACCGCCAGGGCAACCGGATCACTTCGCGCACCTGCGCCACCGCCTCTACCGACGAGGCTTTCGCGCCATCCGAAAAGACATACAGGTCGCTGTCGCAAGCCAACGGATCGGCTTGCAGACTTTCCAGACACCGCCGGGTATGCTCCGGACGATTATAGACGAATACCAATATCGGCGACAGGTTCATGGTCGAATTCATTTTTGCGGTTTATGTCGGCTTGCCTGTACCATTTGCCAGATCTCATCGAGTGTCTCGCGCTTGAACAGGAAACAAGAAAACAAATAAACAGTCATATAGATCGCAGACACGGCAAAGAACCGCGTCGCATTACCGTCGAGATAACGATATGCCACGACCGATACTACACCCGTACACAATGCGATACAGAAATAGGGCAATATATCGGCAATAAACAACCGGGCGGAATAACGGATGAGCCGGTGCGCAAAGAGCACCGACACGACCAACGACAGCAACGTGTAGGAAATCCACAGGTAAGTAAGCGACAATACGCTCTGCGAATAGAGCAGACAGATGCCCGCCAGCAAATAGATTTTCTTCCCGATCTCGATTTGCAGATTGAGCCGGGAGCGCCCGATGCTGTTGAACAGGTCGTAATAAAGTACGATAAACGGAGCGAACATTCCCGATATGCAAAGCAAGCGGAACAGCGGAACTGCCGGAAGCCACTTCTCCTTGATCAGTATCACGAACATCGGTTCGGAAACAATCATCATGAGCATCATGACCGGAAATATAAAAAATGACATGGTGCGGATATATTTACGGAACACCCGTATCAAGCGTTCCCGGTCCTGATGTACGGACGACAATACGGGAAAGCCGACACTGCGGAATATATTGCCGATCAACGACGATGCCATCTCCTGGTATTTGTCTGCCTGCGCATAAAATCCGGCACTATCCAACCCGTACACCTTACCGATAATCGGCGGGTAGATTTTGTTGAAAAGATTGTTCAATATACCGGAGACGAACAGGTTGGAACTATATCCGAAGAACTCCCGGATAACGGATACCCGAAACTCCAACCGGGGACGCCAGCTGCTGTAAAACCAGAACAGGATCGCCCGGAAAAGTGAAAGCCCTACGGTCTGCGCTACCAACGCCCAGATTCCGAAACCATAGTATGCCAGCCCGATAGCGATTGCCGACGAAAGAGCCAACGAAAGGTTATTGACCCGGGCTATCGTGGTAAACTGCAACAGCTTGAACGCACGGGTCTGCTGGATCAACGCCAACGCATTGAACAGGATGGCGGTGAAAAGCACCTGACATACCCGCGTAAAATCCGCCTGCCCCGTCTGTTTCGTATGACCGAAGAACTCGGCGATAACCGGCGAACAGAAAAACAGAATAAGGTAAAGTGTGACGCTAATTGCCACATTCAGAAAAAATATCGTACTGTAATCGGTATCGGTAGAATCCTTTTTCCGGATAAGCGCCGAAGAAAAACCGCTGTCGAGCAGAATTCCGGAAAGAGCGATAAAGATTGCCAGCTCGCCCATCATGCCATACTCAGCCGAAGAGAGCATACGGGCAAGCAGTACCCCCGAAACGAGGTAAAGCAACTGTTGCCCGAACTTATCGGCAAAGCTCCAAAACAAAGCGGTCTTCGTCTTTTTTTTCAGATTATCGTCCATACTTCCGTTATCCTTCGACAGAATGTTTTCACGCCTCACAAATAGTCTGCCGCAACGCACCGTATCTACAACGGGATGCAACCGCAGCACCTATGGGTTACCCGATCTTCAAAAATAAAACAGGGACGCGGTGCGCCGCAATCGAATCTACATCCGTCTTACGCGGTACACCGCGTCCCCGCTGTTTCGTTATGGTATGCCGATACAAAAGGCGTTCTCCGGACAAACCGCGATACGGCATCCGCATCTATCGCCTTTCCGACGCGTTCGGGAACGATGCGTTATTTCACTTCCGAGCCGGGTTTCACCTCATCGGCAGGAGTAATAACAACCAACCGTCCGTCCGCATCTTCGGCGGAAAGAATCATACCTTGCGATTCGATTCCTTTCAATTTGCGCGGAGCCAGATTGGCGACAAAGCAGACATTCTTGCCCACCAGATCTTCGGGGGCATAATGTTTGGCGATACCCGATACGATCGTACGTCCGCCCAATCCATCGTCGATCTTGAAGTGCAACAGTTTATCGGCTTTCGGCACCTTCTGGCACTCCAATACTTTTCCGACACGGATATCCAGTTTCCCGAACGTTTCGAATTCGATATTCTCGCGAACGGGTGCAGTCTGATGATTTTTAAGCTCATTCGCTTTCTTCGTTGCCTGCAACTTCTCTATTTGCGCGTCGATTGCACTATCCTCGATTTTCTCGAACAGGAGTTCGGCTTTGCCCAATTCCTGACCTACCGGCAGAATATCGGTATGTCCGAGCCGCGCCCAGTCGCATTGCTGCATATTCAGCATCCGGCGAAGTTTGGCAGCAGAGAAAGGCAGGAACGGTTCGAAAGCGATCGCCAGATTGGCAGCGATCTGCAACGACAGGTTCAAGATCGTCGCAACACGCGGCATATCGGTTTTAGCCAGTTTCCACGGCTCGGTATCCGCCAGATATTTATTTCCGATACGGGCAAGGTTCATCGCCTCTTTCAACGCATCCCGGAACCGGAAGTTATCCAGATAATTTTCGACTTGCGATTTGACATCGGCAAACTCGCGCAAAGTCTCCTCGTCGTACTCGGTCAAAGCACCGGCTTGGGGCACTTTCCCTTCGAAATATTTTCCGGTCAGTACCAATGCCCGGTTCACGAAGTTACCCAGCACGGCAACCAGCTCATTGTTGTTGCGAGCTTGAAAATCTTTCCACGTAAAGTCATTGTCTTTGGTTTCCGGCGCGTTGGCAGTAAGCACATACCGAAGCACATCCTGTTTGCCGGGGAAATCTTTCAGATATTCGTGCAACCATACCGCCCAGTTGCGCGAAGTGGAAATTTTATCGCCTTCCAGATTCAGGAACTCGTTTGCCGGTACATTTTCGGGAAGTATATAACTGCCTTCCGCCATAAGCATGGCAGGAAATACGATGCAGTGGAACACGATATTATCTTTCCCGATGAAGTGAATCATACGGGTATCCTTGTCTTTCCAATATTTTTCCCACGTGTCGGGCAGCAATTCTTTGGTATTGGAGATATAGCCGATGGGCGCATCGAACCACACATACAACACCTTGCCCTCTGCCCCTTCTACCGGCACAGGTACTCCCCAATCGAGGTCACGGCTGACGGCACGGGGTTGCAGCCCCATATCGAGCCACGATTTGCATTGCCCGTAGACATTGGTTTTCCACTCCTTGTGGTTTTCCAGAATCCATTCGCGCAAAGTCGGTTCCCATTTATCGAGCGGCAGATACCAGTGTTTGGTTTCCCGCAACACCGGTTTGCTTCCGCTGATCGCCGATTTCGGGTCGATCAGGTCGGTAGCATTGAGCGACGTACCGCAAGCCTCGCACTGATCGCCATAAGCACGTTCATTATGGCAATGCGGGCAAGTACCGGTAATGTAGCGGTCGGCAAGGAACTGGTTCGCTTCCTCGTCGTAATATTGCAGGCTGGTCTTCTCTATAAACTCACCTTTATCATACAGTTTGCGGAAGAAATCGGATGCCGTTTTCGCGTGTATCTCGGAAGAGGTACGGGAATATATATCGAACGAAATTCCGAACTCCTCGAACGAGTCCTTGATAATCGTATGATAACGGTCTACAATATCCTGTGGTGTCACACCTTCCGATTTCGCTTTCAGCGTGATGGGCACTCCGTGTTCATCCGATCCGCCGATCATGATCACATCCTCGCCTTTGAGACGCAAATAACGGGTATAAATATCGGCAGGCACATAAACTCCTGCCAGGTGACCGATATGTACGGGGCCGTTTGCATACGGTAACGCCGTAGTAACCAGTGTGCGTTTGAAATTCTTTTCCATATCTGTATTGTCCTGCTTATAAACTAAAAATGCACTTCGGGAAGCCGTCGCCGAAAGCGATTCTTTCCGAAGTGCAAATATACTATTTTTACGGCTTACTTCCTCACTCGAAGAAATTTATCCGCCCAAAACGTCAAAATCCCGACGTACGGCACTATTTCTTGTCCCCGATTTTATAGATCCGGCGGAGAGTACGGGGTACATCGGTATTGTCCATCGGGCGATTGAAACGTTCGCATTCCGCACCGATAGCAAAGAACGGCACGGGATTACCCGAATGCGCCCCGGTAGTCCATCCGATACCGAGCTTATCACTAAGCAAGCGGAATAACGCCGAAGAGAGACTGTCGTATTCTACATACAGTGTCTTCTCGCTCTCTCCGTCGCAGGTAACGAACGAATGCTGAAATTCTGCATAAAGTTTGTCTTCGTCCGCAGGACTCATCTCGATCTCGTTCCAAAGCCCGAACCGGTCGGAAATAAATGCTTTCACCGTTTCCCATTCGATCTTCTCTCCGCTCTTCTTCCAATTCTTCACCTGCGCCTCGAAACGTTCTTTCGACATTTTCTGTGTCGGGATATATTGAAGATACGAAGCATATCCCGAAGCCCGAGTACCGAGCGAGAGACCGCCGGTTTCGTGATCGGCAGTGATCAGTATCAATGTTTCCTTCGGATGTTTCTTATAAAATTCGAACGCCACCTTGATCGCTTGATTGAAGTCGTCGGTTTCACGAATCGCCGTTGCCGGATCGTTTCCGTGGCAAGCATGGTCGATCGCTCCGCCTTCGCCCATAACAAAGAATCCGTTCGGATAACGCTTGTACAGATGATCGATCGCCGCCTCGGTCATATAGCGCAACGACAGTTCGCCCGGCTGCCGGTCGATCGCATAAGACAGACCGTTGGTATTCACCGTATCGGTGTTGAGCAACAGGATACGGTCGGCTTGCCGGTGTTTTTCAAACTCCTCGATACCCCGGACAAAGGTATATCCGTTCTCTTCGAAATACCGGTACACATTGTCCTTACCACCCTCTTTCCGGTTGTACGGATCACGCAACCCGGCACCGGCGATAAAGTCGTAGTGGCTTTCGGCAGCCTGACGGGCAATCAGATAGTGATTGTTCCGGGTAGGTTGCGTAGCATAGAATGCGCCGGGGGTAGCATCGTCGGCAGCGACTGTCGTAAAGATCGCAACGCCCATTCCCTTTTCCTTCAACTGTTTGGCAACCGAAGTGAGAGGATTCATATCCGGGTCGGTTCCCAACTGTCCGTTCGTCGTTTTTTCACCGGTAGATAAAGCCGTGCCGGCAGCAGCGGAATCAGTCACCGTACTGCTCGCCGAATAGGTCGTAATGTAACCGGCTACCGGGAAACGGGTAAATATCAAACTGTCGGCACCGGGTACGGGCGCACCGAAACGATAGTACATTTCGGTCGATTGGATCTGACCGAATCCCATTCCGTCACCGATAAAATAAAATACATATTTGGGAGCTTTCGCCGAGCCTTGCAATGCAATGCCGAATGCAAAGAGGGCGATCAGAAATTTGTAAAAACGGTTCATGATAGTATGGTTAATGGTTGATTTGCAATAATGCATCGATAAATTCGCGATTGTTCGATAAACGAGGGATTTTATGCTGCCCGCCGAGTTTATCCCTGTCGCGAAGCCATTGGTCGAACACACCTTCACGGGCAGGTATGATTTCGAGCGGATCGAGGAACAATCCTTTATATCGTTTCGCCTCGTAATCGGAGTTGAGCGATTGCAGGTTTTTATCCAACAGCAAAGCGAAATCGTCGATAGACTGCGGACGGACACCGAATTCGATCAGCCACTGATGCCGTCCCCGCTCATTGCCGCGCATATAGACCGGCGCAGCCGTATAGTTGAGAACTGTCGCACCGGTTTCCGCAGTAGTTTTGGCAATCGCCTGCTCGGCATTATCCACCATCAGTTCTTCACCGAAAGCATTGATATAATGTTTCGTACGACCGGAGATAACGATCTTCACCGGATCGGTCGAGGTCACACGCACCGTATCGCCGATGCGGTAACGCCAAAGCCCGCTGTTGGTCGTAATGACCAGCGCATAGTTTTTCCCCGCCTGCACTTCCCAGATCGGTACCGGACGCGCATTGTCGTTATCCACTTCGTCCATCGGGATGAACTCGAAAAAGATTCCCAAGTCGATCAGAAGCAACATGCCCGGATCGGACAGATCGTCCTGTACGGCAAAGAATCCCTCCGAAGCATTATACGTTTCGACATAGTGCATACGCGGGGACGGGATCAGTTTCTGGTATTGTTCCCGATAGGGCGCGAAGCTGATTCCGCCATGGAAGAACACTTCCAGATCAGGCCAAAGTTCGGTCAGAGTTTCTTTTCCGGTCTTTTCGAGAATATGCTTGATCAAGCCCAAGAACCAAGAGGGAACGCCCGACAGGCTGGTGATATTTTGGGAAATCGTTTTCTCTGCCAACGCATCGAGCTTGCTCTCCCATTCCCCCATGAGGGCAGTCTTCTTATCCGGTGTACGGAACAGATTGACAAACGGACTTACATTCTGAATCAATATGGCGGAGAGATCGCCGCAATAAGCATCCGACCCGAACGGATTAACCGCGCGGCTACCGCCCAAAATCAATCCTTTCCCCGAGAAAAAACGGCTGTCGGGATTCATCCGGAAATAGACGGATACACAATCCGTACCGCCCCGATAGTGGCAATGTTTCAGACTTTCCCGGCTTACCGGAAGAAATTTGCTTTTATCGTTGGTCGTTCCCGACGACTTGGCGAAATAGTGCACATCGGAGGGCCAAAGTATGTTTTTCTCGCCCCGGATCATCCGCTCCACCGAGTGTTTGATTCCGTCGTAGTCGGTCACCGGGACACGATCGCAGAAATCGGCATACGAACGAATCTCCGAGAAATGATGTTCCCGTCCGAACTCCGTATTGCGGGCAGCAGCAACCAACTTACGCAGTTGCTCTTTTTGTATTTCTTCTCCGTACATGCCGAAACGATCGAGTTCTTTCAGCCGGGGAGTAAATATCTTGCTTAAAACAGAAGTTATATTCACTGGAAAATTCTTTTTCTACCGTTGCAAAAATACAAATTCTATAACATTCGCGATGCTAAAATTAAATTTATTCTGTTAAATATATAGAGGGGGTTCAGTCCTTATGTGACACAACTCGCCCCAAAAAGTTCTTGCAGTTCAAGAAATTTAACCATTCAGCCCCAATTTTATTGAAAAACAACTATTTGCGAATATATTTGGAAATACGTGCGGTTTATTTTAAATTTGTACAAAACACCTAAACCCGAATCTCATGAACAAAAGGCTCCTGACATTCCTGTGCCTTTTAGGCTCGCTTGCTTCCCTTTACGCCCAATCGTTCCGGATAGAGGCCGATTTGGTCAGCCATTATATGTGGCGGGGTATCAACTGCGGCGGGCTCAGCCTGCAACCGTCCCTGACCTTCGAGGTGAAAGGATTCTCCATTACCGCATGGGGCTCGACCGAATTCCGCACCGAATTCAACGAAGTAGACCTGTCGGTCCAATACGAATACAAAGGACTTTACATCAGGCTGCTGGATGTATTCTGCCAAGAAAACGACAAACAATTCCAATACTTCAACTTCAAATCGAAAGAGACCAACCACTCGGTCGAACTGGGAGTAAGATACCGTATCTGCGACAAAGTGCCGCTGACCTTCGCGTGGTACACCAACCTTTTCGGGAAAGATTATTTAGACGACGGGAAACGGGCTTGGTCTACCTATATCGAGGCGTCCTACCCGTTCGATGTAAAATTCATGGAGATAAAGCCGGAAGTCGGAATCACACCGTGGAACGGCAAATACGCCCGACAATTCAACGTGGTGAATATCGGGGTACAAGGATTGAAATCGTTCCGGATCACAGACAAAGTCCATATCCCCATCTGGGTAAAGTTCACGGTAAATCCTTATCGGGAAAAGGCATACGTCTCTTTCGGAACCGGAGTACGAATTCATTAAAAAAAGACAGGCATGCAGAAAATCAAATCGGGAAAACGCAGGACACAAGCTCCGGGGGAACGGGGCAAACGAACCAAGCCGACCGGAAAACGGATTGGAAAATCGAAACCGTGGAAAGCCGACAATGCGTTGAACCGCCGGGTAAAATAACGGTTCCCGGAAACAGGGACTCCGGGCTACTGCCAAAAAAATGGAATAGGGAACCCGATCAAAGCGAATCGGACAACAATCCTTCGTCGGATTCCGCCAGCAACTCCAACTCGGGTTTCGGCGTCTGTTCAAGAAGTTGTCTGACAAAATTCTTATCCGATCTCACCTTCTTGTAGGCTTTCTCGGCAGCATGTTGCTGCGACTCTTTTTTCGAATATCCCTCACCTTCGCCTACCGGCATTTCGTTCAACAGCACCTGCGACTGAAACACCGGATTGTTCTCATTGTCGGTATGCGACTCGGTCAGCGTGAACCGTATCTCCACCTTGCTTTTCTGGCACCACTCGATCAACTTCGATTTGAAATTCGTCTCCTTCTTGACGATCGTTTCCATGTCGATATAGGGTGTGATGATACGCTGCTCCACAAAATGCTTGCAGAACAGATAACCCTTGTCCAAATAGATAGCCCCGATAATCGCCTCGAAAGCATTCCCGTTGATATAACTATTATGCGTATGGGTCTGCATATTGCTGACTACCAATTTATCCAGCCCCATCTCCTGCGCAATCCGGTTGAGAGTTTCCCGCTTCACTATCTTAGAACGGGTATTGGTCAGGAATCCCTCTTTCTTCTCGGAATAGGTGTTGTAAAGTATATCCGCGATAACCGCATCGAGTATGGCATCCCCGAGAAATTCGAGCCGTTCGTTATTGACCGACCGCCCGTTCTCGTTCTTCACCGATGCCGAACGATGCAATACCGCCTGCTCATAATATTTTATCTCGCCGGGGACAAAACCCAAGACTTTATAAAAATGAATATAAGGCTCCTTATGCTTATGCACAAGAAGCCTTATATAGTTATGAATCGCTTTAAGCACGTTTTATTTTAAACTTTTGGTTTTCAACAAACGCTTCGCCTCGGCATAATCCGTTCAAGTTTCACCTAATGGCTTCTGCATTCGGCTTGCAGTTTATTTTAAACTTTTGGTTTTCAATAAACGCTTCGCCTCGGCATAATCCGTTCAAGTTTCACTTGACGGTTTCTGCACTCGGCTTGCAGTTTATTTTACAAATTTTTTCACGATGATACTTGCGTTGTGTCCGCCAAAACCGAATGTATTGGACAGAGCTGCATTTACCACACGCTTCTGAGCTTTGTTAAACGTAAAGTTTAGCTTGTAATCGATTTCAGGATCATCATCGCCCTCCTCGTGGTTGATCGTCGGAGGCACGACATCATTTTCTACACTCTTCACACAGATCAACGCTTCCACAGCTCCGGTTGCACCCAACAGGTGACCGGTCATGGATTTGGTCGAACTGATATTCAAATCATAGGCATGAGCGCCGAATACTTCGGTAATCGCTTTTGCTTCCGATTTGTCACCCACGGGAGTGGAAGTACCGTGCACGTTGATGTAGTCGATCTCTTCGGGAGCCATGTGGGCATCTTCGAGAGCATTCTGCATCACGAGTTTAGCACCTAATCCTTCGGGGTGAGTGGCGGTGAGGTGATAAGCATCGGCAGAAAGACCGCCACCTACGACCTCGGCATAAATTTTTGCGCCACGAGCCAAAGCATGTTCCATCTCTTCGAGTATAAGACAAGCACTACCTTCACCCATTACGAATCCGTCGCGCGATGCGCTGAACGGACGCGATGCGGTTTTGGGGCTGTCATTACGTGTCGAAAGTGCGTGCATAGAGTTGAAACCACCTACTCCCGAGGGGAAGATGGCTGCTTCTGCACCACCTGCGATGATAACATCCGCTTTGCCTAACCGAATGTAGTTGAAAGCGTCAATCAGCGCATGGGTAGAAGAGGCACAAGCCGATACGACACCGAAGTTCGGACCGCGGAATCCATAGATCATGGAAAGCTGACCGGCAGCGATGTCTGCAATCATCTTCGGAATGAAGAACGGGCTGAAACGCGGGCCTTTTTCCGGAGCTTTTGCATAAGCGCCTACTTCCTGTTCGAAGGTACTGATACCACCGATACCTGCTGCAAAAATCACTCCGGCACGGTCTTTATTGACTTTCTCCAAGTCGAGACCCGAATCGTCCATACCTTCTTTGGCAGAGGCGACCGCATACTGTGCGTACAAGTCGAGTTTGCGAGCTTCTTTTACGCTGAAATACGCAGTCGGGTCAAAATTCTTCACTTCGCAAGCGAACTGAGTTTTGAACTCCGACGCATCAAAATGTGTAATAGGTCCGGCTCCACTTTCGCCGTTCAGCAACGCGTTCCACGTAGTGGGAACATCGTTTCCCAACGGAGTAACGGCACCAAGACCAGTTACGACAACTCTTTTCAGTTCCATAATTATTTGTTAGCGATAGCAGCTTCGATATGAGCAATCGCTTCACCTACTGTTGTGATTTTTTCTGCTTGATCATCCGGAATTTTGATATCGAATTTGTTTTCAAAATCCATGATCATTTCTACTGTGTCGAGAGAATCTGCACCCAGATCGTTAGTGAAGTTTGCTTCGGGGGTTACTTCAGACTCTTTTACACCAAGTCTTTCTACGATAATCTCTTTTACGGTTGATGCTACATCAGACATAACTTTCAATTTTAAATTAATAACTAATATGTGTTCTTTTTTTTGTTGTGCAAAGAAATATATTTTTCTTTGAACTAAAAAAGAAAACATACGATAAAATGACTATTTTTGCTCATTTCATGGGATAATGTGCAATTTCAAGGAGAAAAATCCCTTGTTTTTACAAACTTTCACACAAAAATTCGATATCCGGATGACAAAACACGGCATTATCCCTTTTTTTCTCTTTCAATCTGCCGAAGAGATCTCCTTGAAACCGAGATCGAATAACACCCGGCGAGACTCCTCCGGAATATTTTTCAACCGATAAGCACCAAATTCACGGCGCAGGCCGTAGGCTCCGCGCAATTGCTCGAACGTATGAGGAGCTTCGGTCAGGCAGCGACTATCGTTACGCGGATCGTAAGTAGCCCATACGGCATCCGCCACCGGATTACGGCTGTCCTGCAAATCGATCACCGGATTTTCGACCGACGCCGGCACAATCCCCGACCGATCGACTTCGACTTGCAAATAATGCGCCACCGCATCTACCGCCATTCGGGTTGCATTCGCCTTGCCGTCCGCCGAATACCCGGCAATGTGAGGGGTTGCTATCAACGCCGACCGCAGCAGTTCAGGCATCGCATCGGGTTCATGCTCCCAACAATCGACCACCGCATCGCCAACAATGCCATCGGAAAGAGCCAACGCCAACGCCGCATTGTCCACCACTTCGCCTCGCGCACTGTTTATCAGCAACGGCTTACGACGAAGCCCCGATAAAAAATGCCGGTCTGCCAGATGAAAAGTCGGATGATCACCGCCGAAAACAAGCGGAGTATGAAACGTCAATATATCGCACCGTTCGGCAAGTTCACCGAGCGGGGTGAAAGATTCGCCGCCTTCACGTTCAGCCCGAGGCGGATCGTTCAGCAACACCGTCATTCCTATCCGGCGGCAATAGTCGGCAACGATAGAGCCTACATGCCCTACCCCGACAACACCGATACAACACGACGGCAACGTCCTCCGATTTTTTTCCGCCCATATATATAAGGAAGCAAGTACGTATTGCGCCACGGACGAAGCGTTGCATCCCGGAGCATTCGTCCACCCGATACCGTGCGCACGGCAATACTCCGTATCTATATGATCGAATCCGATCGTAGCGGTAGCGATAAAACGGCAGCGACTGCCCGACAGTAATGCGGCATCGCAATGCGTGCGGGTACGAACGATAAGCACGTCGGCATCGGCTACGGCTTGCGGCGTAATCCGGTCGGGCGACAGATATTCCACATCGGCAACAGGCTCGAATACACCTTTTAAATACGGGATTTTATTATCCGCGACAATACGGGGCAACAGTTTCTTCATATTAAAATGTCATCTTTCCGCTGCAAAAATAATATTCCCGAACGGATATATCGGGCTCTTCGGGAATAAAATGCCCCTTTCTATTGGCGAATTGTAAAACTATTCTTATGTTTGTAAATGATAAGATGTATGTTCGCCCTGTCGGGCAAAGCGCCTACTGATTATCATAAAGCACGAGAGGATCGGGTTTCCCGCAGGGAATCCGACACACGCCATATTATCAACCCATATACACGAACGTTTATGAGATTTAGTGAAACTTGCAACACCATTTTCCGCAATGCAACCGAATCGTACCATGTAACCGACCATGTCGATGCCCCGATGCAGAATCCTTATCCCGAAAAAACCATAGAATATTACCTGTTTCTGAAAAACTGGATCGATGCCGTACAATGGCACTTAGAAGATATTATCCGGAATCCGGAGATCGACCCGGTAGAAGCTCTGGCAATCAAACGCCGCATCGACAAATCGAACCAGGACCGTACCGACCTGGTAGAGCTCATCGACAGCTATTTCTGGGAAAAGTATCGGGAGGTAACCCCGTTGTCCGATGCAAAAATCAATACGGAAAGTCCGGCATGGGCAATAGACCGGCTCTCCATTCTGGCTCTGAAAATCTACCACATGCGTCAGGAAACCGAGCGCAAGGATGCTTCGCCCGAACATCTGGATGCCTGCAACAAAAAATTGCGGGTGCTGTCGGAACAGCAGGTAGACCTATCGACCGCTATCGACGAACTGTTGGAAGATATTGAATCGGGACGCCGCTACATGAAGGTGTACAAACAAATGAAAATGTACAACGATCCGGCGCTGAATCCGGTACTGTACGGCAAGAAGTAGGGCGAATATGGCTTCATACAAAAAAGTATTAGTCGTTCGCTTCTCTGCTTTGGGCGACGTAGCCATGACCGTGCCGGTGCTATACTCCCTGTGCAACGCCTACCCCGATACCACATTCGTGATGCTTACCCGCCCGGTTGCGGCAAAATTGTTCGTGAACGCGCCGGGCAATCTCCAAATCGTGACCGCCGAACTGGAAGGACGCCACAAAGGGTTGCGCGGACTGTACACGCTATACCGCGATATGCGGAAACTGTCGATCGACGGGGTCGCCGACCTGCACTATGTGTTGCGCACCCGCATCATCTCCCTGCTGTTCCGCCTTGCAGGATTCAAGGTGCACCATATCGAGAAAGGCAGACGGGAGAAAAAAGCCCTCACGACACGAAAAGGGAAACGGCTGGCTCCGCTGAAAAATTCCATACAACGTTATACCGATGTATTCGAACAGATGGGATTCCGTTTCGAGCAGACCTTTACCTCTATCTACCCGAACGGGAAAGGCGACTACGGATCGTTCTCATACATCACACCGGCAAAAACAGACAACGAAACATGGATCGGAATCGCGCCGTTCGCCAAACACCGCGGGAAGATCTATCCGGTAAACCAAATGGAAGAGGTCGTACGGAAACTCTCGGCACAACCGGAGCACAAACTATTCCTGTTCGGCGCAGGAGAACAGGAAGCCTCACAACTGCGCGAATGGTGCCGGAAGTATCCGAACGTCGTATCGCTGGCTGACAAGCGGCACGGATTCCTTGTGGAGCTGGCTCTGATCAGCCATCTGGACTGCATGGTGTCGATGGACTCCGCCAATATGCACCTCGCCTCATTGGTCGGCACTCCGGTCGTATCGATATGGGGAGCCACGCATCCCTATTGCGGATTCTTGGGCTGGAAACAGCCGTATGAAAATATCGTACAAGCCGAACTCGACTGCCGTCCCTGTTCGGTATTCGGCGACAAGCCCTGTTACCGCAAGGACTACGCCTGCATGTCCGCCATTTCGCCCGATACCATTATCGCCAAAATACGGTCCATATCCGGTCAAAAACAAAATAAGGCAGACGACAAGCCCCTCGGCACAAAATAATTTAGTAAGTTTGCCGCTTTAAAGCGAGACACATTTATGGAAGATAATTTCGACATACGGGAACATCGGCTGTCCGATAGCGAACGCGATTTTGAAAAAGCGCTCCGCCCGTTGTCGTTCGACGATTTCAGCGGGCAGGACAAAATATTGGAAAACCTGCGGGTATTCGTCATGGCTGCCCGCATGCGAAAGGAACCGCTCGACCACATGTTGCTCCACGGACCTCCGGGGTTGGGAAAAACGACACTGGCAAACATCGTGGCAAACGAATTGGGCGTAGGATTCAAAGTGACATCGGGACCGGTGCTCGACAAACCCGGCGATCTGGCGGGTCTGCTTACATCGCTCGAACCGAACGATGTCTTGTTTATCGACGAAATACACCGGCTCAGCCCGATTGTGGAAGAATACCTCTATTCGGCGATGGAAGACTACCGCATCGACATCATGATCGACAAAGGTCCGAGCGCACGTTCTATCCAGATCGACCTCAACCCGTTCACGCTGGTCGGTGCCACAACGCGCAGCGGTCTGCTCACCAGTCCGCTACGGGCACGGTTCGGTATCAACTGCCATTTGGAATATTACGACCACACGGTACTGACACGGATCATCGAACGGTCGGCACACTTGCTCGGCGTACCCTGTACGCTGGAGGCCGCCACCGAGGTAGCCCTGCGCAGCCGGGGTACACCACGTATCTGCAACGCCTTGCTGCGTCGGGTACGCGACTTCGCACAAGTAAAAGGTTCGGGGAAAATCGACCCGGAAATTGCCCGCTATGCGCTCGAAGCCCTGAATATCGACAAATACGGGCTGGACGAGATCGACAATAAGATACTGACGACGATCATCGACAAGTTCAAAGGCGGACCCGTCGGACTATCGACCATAGCCACAGCTTTGGGCGAAGATCCCGGCACATTGGAAGAAGTGTACGAACCCTACCTGATCAAAGAGGGATTCATCAAACGGACACCGCGCGGACGCGAAGTGACCGAATTGGCATATACGCATCTCGGACGCACAAAAGCCGGCGAATACGGCACACTGTTTTAGAGAGTAGAAAAAGGATTGTCATGGCAGGAATGAAAGGGCTGGTAAAAGATACCGCCATATATGGGCTAAGCAGCATTGTCGGCAGGTTTTTGAACTGGTGTCTGGTTCCGCTATACACCAACGTATTCACACAAGGGGAATACGGCGTAGTGACAAACATATACGCTTATGTAGCCGTGACGCTTGTCATTCTGATCTACGGACTTGAAACCGGATTCTTCCGGTTTGCCAATCACGAAAAATACAACGATCCCGACCTCGTCTATACTACCGGGCTTACTTCGCTGGCAGTATCGTCTTCAGCATTTTTCATCGCCATACTGCTCTTCCTGCATCCGATTGCCGGAGCATTAGGTTGCGGCAGCCACCCCGAATTTATCTGGATCATGGCATTGACCGTCGCTATCGACGCGTTCACCTCCTTGCCGTTCGCTTATCTGCGTTACCAGAAACGAGCTTGGCGTTTCGCCCTGATCAAGCTGCTGTCGATTGCCATAAATATAGGTATGAACCTGTTCTTCATCCTGCTCTGTCCGGTTATCTACCGGCACCATCCGGCATGGATCGAATGGTTCTACGATCCGACATGGGGCGTAGGCTATATATTCGCCGCCAACCTCATCAGTTCGGCAATCGTGTTGCTTGCCCTGACCCCGGAAATATTCCGGCGATACCGTTTCAACGCCGAGATCTGGAAACGGATGTTGGTGTACTCCTACCCGATATTGATATTGGGAGTAGCCGGAATCATGAACCAGTCTATCGACAAAATATTATTCCCGTTTCTCATCCCCGGCGAAGAAGGTGTAGCCCAATTGGGCATCTACGGCGCGAACTACAAAATCGCGATCATCATGGTCATGTTCACACAGGCATTCCGCTTCGCCTACGAACCGTTCATCTTCGAAAAACATAAAAAAAGCGGAGGCGACAGCCTGTCGGTCTACTCCGAGGCAATGAAATACTTTATCATCTTCGGGCTGTTCATCTTCTTAGGAGTCATGTTCTATTTAGACATCCTCAAATATTTCATCGGACAAGCCTTCTTCTCGGGATTGGCGGTAGTGCCGATCGTCATGTTGGCAGAACTCTTCTTCGGCATCTTCTTCAACCTGTCGCTCTGGTACAAGCTGACCGACCGCACGATCTGGGGAGCTTACTTTTCCCTGTTCGGCTGCGCTATTACCGTATCGATCAACATCCTGTTCGTACCCCGTTTCGGATACATGGCATCGGCTTGGGCGGCATTTACCAGCTACCTCGCCATGATGCTGGCATCCTACTTCATCGGACAACGCAAATTCCCGATACGCTACGATCTGCGCTCGGCACTACGCTACTCGCTATTGACTGCCGTGTTATATCTCGCAGCCGTCTATATCGAAATAGCCAACCCCTTGTTGCGCTATTCGTTCCGCACCCTGCTGCTGGCAGTCTACATCGCCTATACGATCCGGCACGACCTCCCGCTCAAAGAGCTTCCCATTGTCGGAAAGCACTTTACGCGCAAGAAATGAGGTTATTGTATCGAGGCGTATTGTAAGTTATTCAAGCACAGAAATAAAATAATAAAATTTTATATATTTCACTTGTTTAAGCGAAATATATAATTTATATTTGCAGTATTATCATAACAGCCTATACCCATTATAGGCATAATGGTATTAACACAAATTCTACAGTTCGGTGTGCTTTCTTTGTGAAAAGAATGTACATAAAGCACAACAGAGGATATCGCCCGGTATCCTCTGTTATTTTTTTGATTCAAATGCTATTAGGTGAAGGGGAGGGAAGACTTGCTGAGAATTTTGAAGCACAATAAGCCGTTGTACGAATGGATAATAACGCTCCCCCCCTACTCACTTTCCCATTCTTATACACCGGAGAGACGGATAAAAAAAATCCCGACGGTTTCCGTCGGGATTTTTTTAGAGCGGAAGACGAGGCTCAAACTCGCGACCCTCAGCTTGGAAGGCTGATGCTCTATCAACTGAGCTACTTCCGCAGGGTTGTGGGCGAAGATGGATTCGAACCACCGAAGACGTACGTCAGCAGATTTACAGTCTGCCCCATTTGGCCACTCTGGTATTCGCCCGTCCCAAATGCGGATGCAAAGATATATATATTTTTTTTCTTCGCAAACAAATTCGCTACTTTTTCAACACTAAAATCTTTCGGCACGCCATACCGCACTCATCGACCGGACATTCCGGGAACGACCGCCGCACGGCGAAAATTTATCGCCGAGGAGCTCCCGAAATAATCGACCAAGCCCTTTCCTTTTCCGAATCGAACGTAAACTGGTCGAGAATGGTCTTGGCATCACGCAAATCGACCAAATGCGGAGCTACATATTCAAGCACTTTCAGCTTTTTGTCTGCCCAGCGGAAGCAGGACATCAATGCGATAGCCTGGTCGCACGTGAAATAGCCGCCGAGCGATGCCGCTTCGATCACCAAAAACTTATCGTCGTCGAACGCCCTACCGTTCACCAATGCAATCAGCCGGTCGAATGAAGGCGCAGCCATAGCCCACGAGCACTCCTTATCGGGACGGGGCGGACGACGATTGCCCTGAGCCGAAGCCATACCTACTCCCCCCAATACAATTACCGAAAGAATAAAGATTCGTTTTATTGCAGACATCATATTTTGTTTTTCTTATTTCGACCGATAAACATGCCGAAAGTTTAATCTCTCCCGCCGAATTTCATCCGGCTCGCCGGCATACGGAAACAAGAACGACGGATAGTGTCGCCCTCTACCCGCCGTACAATTCGTTTCGGAGCCGTATTACAAATCGGCAGGAATATGTTTTCCCAATTCGCATTGACGACGGAAATGGCACATTTTAATCGCCGTAATTGCCGCCTCATCCCCCTTGTTCCCGTATTTGCCTCCGGCACGATCTTCCGCCTGCTGCATCGTATCGGTAGTCAGCACACCGAATATGAAAGGTATCTTCGCAAAAGTCAGGTTCAGTTGGGTAATACCGCTCGTTACGCTTTGGCACACATAGTCGAAATGAGGCGTATCGCCACGCACCACGCAACCGATAGCGATTACCGCATCGGGTTCATAACTCGCAGCCATCGCACGGGCAGCGAACGTCAGTTCCACCGTCCCCGGGACACGTGCCACCAATATGTTTTTCGCACATACGCCATGACGTTCCAATGTATCGCAAGCTCCTTTCAACAAAGCATTTGTAATCGGGGCATTCCACTCTGCCGCCACAATAGCGACGCGCATATCGGAGGCATCGGGAACTTGGTTCGGATCGTACGAAGAAAGATTCTGATAAGCAGTTGCCATAATAATCCTTTTTTTATATTTACAATCGCGCCTTTTCGCGCTTTTCTTTACAGAAGATACGATACGTCGTCCCATCCGTTCCGACGTATTTAAAAAGGGGTTGCATCAAAACTTGCATTTCGACGCAACCCCTTTCCCGTTCTGAAATATCGTTTATTTCGACACTCTTTCGATATAGCGGTCGATACCACGAACCGAAGTCGTTGTCGGATAATTGTCCTTGATCTGTTCGTACACAGCTTTCGCTTGTGCATTTTTGCCTAACTTTTCGTATGCCAAGCCGGCTTTCAACAAATATACGGGAGAGAATGTCGCATTGTCAGCCGATTTAGCGGCTTTCTCGAAATACGATACGCTCTTTTCATATTGTTCCATATTCACTAAGCAGTCGCCGATACGAGCCAAAACGGCGGGGGCGATCACTTCGTCCGTAGCTTTGAAACGGTCGAAATATTTTTGAGCCGTTGCATAGTCGGCTTTGTTGAAGTAGCAAATTCCCAGATAAGCCTTGGCAAGATTTCCGGCTTCGGTCGATCCGTATTGATCGGCGATAGCTTCCAGACCCAAGAAATTTTCGTCACCGGCAACTGCCAGATCGTAGTTACCCTCTTCGAGAGCCATTACAGCCTGATACATTTCAGCCTGTGCCTTTTCTGCACGGGGAATCAGATAGAACTGGCGGAATGCCAACACACCCGACACAGCCAAAACTACTACTAACAAACCGATCAAGATAGGTTTCTGATACTTTTCAAGAAATTGTTCCGATGTAGAGAGAGCCTCGTTTACTTTATCCAGCTCATCCAATTTTTTTTCTGCCATTTTATATTTTATTTTTTATATTTTCAAAAACAGTACACGATGCCCCTAAGGAAATCGAGTGACAAAAATAGTTTATTTCCACTGATAAATAAAATTTCCACTCATTTTTTTTCTGATCTCCCGACTTCCTTCGCCATTTTTAATTCTTTTGCCGCCACGACCGACGATTTTTCCGTATCGGCATAGCCCCGGCAACATTTTTTCTTTATATTTGTACCCGATTGGTTATTCCGAGGAGTCGGCATACCAGTCACTATTTTTTTTAAGGTGTTATTGATTTTATCTTCCGTTCTTAAACTTGGCGGTTTACATGCGATGAAGATGATTGGCAATAGCACCTGCATTGGTTGCTTATACCCTGCCGGACGGCAGATTATATAGCAGATCGGTGTGGGGCTATGCTTTATCTATCGCAGTGGTACGCCAAGACCTAAGAACGAGATAAAGCCAATCGATCCTCACACCTTTTTTATGTTCGATTGTAAATGTTCCACCGGGGATCGAGGAGCAGGAAAACAAACTTTTCTCTTAGATATTCACCATTAAACATTTACATATCATGAAACATTTCATTTCCTATTTCTGCACTTTGGCAATCGCATTGTCAATGGCATTGCAGGCTTCGGCTTCCGAACCCTATTTCGATTCAGACGGAATAAGTTATGCAGTCCTTTCCATAGACGACAGAACTGTGGCCGTCACCGCCTATACCGGTGATAACGAAGCCGTATCGATTCCTCAACAAGTTACTTACGAAGGAACAACATATACTGTGACAAGAATCGGAGACCATGCTTTCTCGCATTGCACAGGATTGACATCCGTAACCATACCCAACTCCGTAACAGAAATCGGACTGCAACCTTTCTTTGGCTGTCTTAACCTTACCGACATCATCGTCGATCCGGAGAATTCCTCATACTGTTCTATCGACGGAGTTTTATACGACAAAGAGGTATCAATCCTGATAAATTGCCCCGAAGGGAAAAAGGAAAGCCTGACCATCCCCGGCTCCGTAACAACTATCGGAATCAATGCTTTCTCGGCATGTTCTAACCTTACCGACATCATCGTCGATCCCGAAAATTCCTCATACTGTTCTATCGACGGAGTTCTATACGACAAAGAGGTATCGGTCCTGATAAAATGCCCCGAGGGGAAAAAGGGAGACCTGAATATCCCCAGCCCCGTAACAACTATCGGAGACTATGCTTTCTACTATTGCGAAAGGCTGAAATCTGTAACCATACCCAACTCCGTAACAACCATCGGGCAGTGGGCTTTCGCCTACTGCACAGGATTGACATCCGTAACTATCCCCTATTCCGTAACAACTATCGGAAACAGTGCCTTCTTGGCTTGTTCTAACCTTACCGACATTATTGTCGATTCGGAAAATCCCTCATACTGTTCTATCGACGGAATTCTATACGACAAAGAGGCATCAGTCCTGATAAATTGTCCGGGGAAGAAAGAGGGTGAACCGACCATCCCCGGCTCCGTAACAGTTATCGGGAGCAATGCTTTCTCCTTTTGTGCAGGATTGACATCCGTAACCATTCCCAGCTCCGTAAAAACTATCGGCAACGAGGCTTTCAGCGCTTGCACCGGATTGACATTTGTAACTATCCCCAATTCCGTAACGATTATCGGAGACTATGCCTTTCTCTCTTGCACTGGCTTGACCTCCGTTACCATACCCGGCTCTGCAACAACTATCGGGAACGGAGCTTTCCTCGGTTGCACAGGATTGACATCCGTTACCATACCCAATTCCGTAACAACTATCGGAATCGGGACATTCGCCTATTGCACGAAATTAGCAACTATCTATTGCGAAATTTTAGAACCATTTTTTTGCGACCCGCAATTTCCCGTCGAAGTCATAGAGGCCGCAATCCTCTATGTACCGACCGGATGCAAAACAAAGTATGAAACAATTGCGCCATGGAACAATTTCAAGCATATCGAAGAAAAAACATTCTCCGGCGTAGATAATACACCGGACGACCGGGCTGCAAGAATCCTCGTCTGCGACGGGACTCTGACCGTGGACGGTTGCGAATTTATTACCGTCTACAACATGAATGGCAGAATCGTTTACCGAGGTATCGGGCAGGAAGTCCGGCTTGACCCGGGCATCTACCTTGTCAAGGAACGGAACAGTTGCGTTAAAGTAGTCATTTAAACAGAATAAAAAGCAATAGGCATCCCATAGGGAAAGGCGGATCATTACACTTCAACAGTGTACGATCCGTCTTTTTTTTGCCATACGCCACAACTTTTTCGGAATTACGTTTTTTATATTCGCAGTAAAAGCCCATACAACCGGCATTTTTAATCCGATCCGGATGCTTTTCGCTCCGATTCAATCCGAAATCCCGAAAATATTATGTACGTTTGCATTCTGAAAAACGATTTGTAAAGCCCCATGATTCTGACCGACCTCTCTATTGTCAATTTCAAAAATATCGCTTGCGCCGACCTGAGCTTCTCGCCCAAGGTCAATTGCTTTTTGGGCGATAACGGCATGGGGAAAAGCAACCTGCTGGATGCTATCTACTACCTGTCGTTCTGTAAGAGTTACTACAACGTTATCGACTCGCAAAATATCCGGCACGACGAAGAGTTTTTCATCCTGCAAGGAAAATACGACCGCAACGGCATCCCCGAAGAGATGTATTGCGGCATCAAACGGCGCACAAAAAAATCGTTCAAGCGCAACAAGAAAGAATACGACCGGCTGTCAGACCACATCGGGTTCATCCCGTTGGTGATGGTGGCGCCTGCCGATTCGGAACTGATACACGGGGGCAGTGAGGAGCGGCGTAAATTCATCGACCTCGTGATCTCGCAGTTCGACAAAACCTATTTAGACGCGCTTATCCGCTACAACAAGGCTCTCGACCAGCGCAATGCCCTGTTGAAAAACGAAATATCCGACCCCGCGCTATACGAGTTGTGGGAAGAACAGATGGCTTTGTCTGCCCGAACCGTCTACCGTTGCCGGAAGCAGTTCATCGAAACATTCACCCCGGTATTCAACCTCTTCTATGAAAAGATTTCCGGAGGAAACGAAGCGGTAAGTCTGGCATACCGGTCGCACCTCGACGAACACGACCTGCTGCCGCTGCTCGCCGAAACCCGGCAACGCGACCTGATTATCGGATATACCACCAAAGGCGTACACCGCGACGATTTGGAGATGCTGCTCGACGGATTCCCCATGAAACGGATCGGCTCGCAAGGGCAGTGCAAGACCTACCTCATCGCCTTGAAACTGGCACAGTACGATTTCCTTGCACAACAGGGCGACAACGCCCCGATCCTGTTGCTCGACGACCTGTTCGACAAATTGGATGCCAAACGGGTAGCGAATATTATCCGTCTTGTTTCGTCCGAACGCTTCGGGCAAATCTTCATCACCGACACCAACCGCAAGAATCTGGACGAGATTGTCGGCTCTATCGGCGAACAATACCGCATATTCGCCGTCGAACAAGGCATATTCCACCCCATAGACCACACGGAAGCATGAAAAAGACAGATGCGAAAACGATCGGGGAGATCATGGCGGATGTTCTCAAAGCCGAGCATCTGGATATAAAACTCGACGAGACACGGGCGGTGGCGTTATGGAAACCGTTGATGGGAGAAGCCGTGGCACGATATACCCTGTCGGTACAATGCCGCAACGGTGTGCTTTATGTGCAACTGGCATCGGCAGTGCTCCGCAACGAACTGATGAACCACCGCTCCCGGCTTATCGCCCGCTTCAATGCAGAACTGGGGCGCGACATAATCACGAACATCATTTTCAGATAGATTCGATATGGAAGAAGAGACAGCGATTTTCAGACACAGCCAGGCGGTACAGATCCGCTTCAACGACATCGACTTGCTGGGTCATGTCAATAACTCGGTTTATTTCTCGTTCTACGACTTGGGGAAATCCGCCTATTTCGCGGCAGTACGCAGTTCGGCTATCGACTGGCGGCATGTCGATGTGGTAATAGCCAACGTCAATGCCGACTTCTTAGCCCCGATCTATCCCAACGAAACCATCGCGGTACAGACCCGGACAGTGGAAATCGGGCATCGGAGTTTCCGGCTCGAACAACGGATCATAAATACAATAACTAACGAAATCAAAAGCTACTGCCGCACCGTAATGGTAGGCTTCGACATGCAGAAAGGTATCGCCGCAGAACTCAGCGACGAATGGAAAGATGCGCTCTGCTCGTTCGAACAAAAAGATTTATTGAAAAAAGAACGAGACAAATAGGACAACTATTCCGTAGAATCGTTATTTTTGCTCAAAATACAATAATACACCAAGAGCATGTTTAAAGAAAATATACGGCAGATCCTGCAACACGAAGCGCAAGCGGTATTAAACCTCCCGGTCACAGACGAATATGAAAAAGCGGTCGATCTCATCGTCGAACAAGTGCACCGCAAAGGCGGGAAGTTAGTCACTTGCGGCATGGGAAAAGCCGGACAAATAGCCATGAACATCGCCACTACATTCTGCTCCACAGGCACACCGGCGGTATTCCTGCATCCCAGCGAAGCGCAGCACGGCGACTTAGGCATATTACAGACCAACGACATCATGCTGGTTATCTCCAACTCGGGAAAGACCCGCGAGATATTGGAACTGCTCGATCTGGCGCACAACCTGATGCCGCAGTTGAAATTCATCGTCATCACCGGGAACGACACCAGCGAGCTTGCCCGGCGTTCCGATGTATGTCTGTTCACCGGCGCACCCAAAGAGGTATGTCCCCTCGGACTCACACCGACTACCTCCACGACCATGATGACCGTCATCGGCGACATATTGGTGGTCAGCACCATGAAAGCCACCGGCTTCGATGTTCATCAATACGCCAAACGGCATCACGGAGGCTACCTCGGACAATGTTCCAGAGAAAAATGCGAAAACAATAAATAGACCCCGCCATGCGTAAAATTATCGGTATCGGAGAATCCCTGTTGGATATTATTTTCAAGAACGGACAACCGTCGCACTCCGTACCCGGAGGCTCGACGTTCAACACTATGGTTTCGTTGGGCAGATTACGCCAACCGGTTTATTTCGTCAGCGAGGTGGGTGACGACCACATCGGCAAGAGGTTGCTCGATTTCATGAAAGCCTGTCTCTTATACACATCTGACGCT
>ENA-OYYC01000098-OYYC01000098.1-human-gut-metagenome-genome-assembly--contig:-NODE-98-length-63308-cov-6.372472_pt1 | contig 63308 bp, 59 predicted proteins | sample MGYA00243242_ERZ653433 | MGnify/ENA primary metagenome ERZ653433 (study PRJEB26926, sample SAMN06165127) | human gut metagenome | biome: ENVO:00009003; feature: ENVO:2100002; material: ENVO:00002003... | reverse complement strand
AGCCTTATCGTCGGCAGCGTCAGATGTGTATAAGAGACAGCTTTTTTACCGAATACGGATTTGTCATTTTGTCAGTAGCTGACAGAAGTTCCCTATTATTAAACGTTGATGACATTCCGATATATTAAAGCAAGTTGCGTGCCAAAGTTAAACGTTATGGCAATATAATGAAAATAATTTTATTTTTTTGTTAATTTGCATCGCTTATACAGCCAATACGACGATCATGGCAAATACTTATTTTCAGTTCAAACAATTTACCGTGCATCAGGACCGGTGCGCGATGAAGGTCGGTACGGACGGATGCCTGCTGGGCGCATGGGGCGCGGTAAAGCCGGGCGGGCGGGTACTTGATATCGGTACGGGTACCGGTCTGGTCGCGTTGATGGCGGCACAGCGCGGTGCAACCGAAATACAAGGTGTGGAAATAGATCCGGATGCCGCACAACAGGCTGCCGAGAATGTACGGCAGTCGCCGTGGAAGGATCGGATCGAGATTGTATGCGACGATTTCAGTTCGTATTCGCTGCGTGTTCCAGAGGAACAACGGTTCGATTCGATACTTTCCAATCCTCCTTATTTCGAGAATGCGTTGCGCTCGGACGACGACCGTCGTACGTGGGCGCGGCATGATGCCGCGCTGAACTATGCCGCGCTGTTCGAGGGGGCGGTGCGGCTGCTGCGTCCCGACGGCATCCTGTCGTTGGTGACACCGACAGATGTCGAAGAGCGTCTGGCGGCATTGGCTTACGCATCCCGGCTTCATCCGGTACGGAAGTGTTATGTATCGGGCAGGTTCGGCAATCCTCCGAAAAGATTGCTTTCGCAATGGTCGTTGGCTTCCGAAAAAACATGTGTCATGACCCGTTTGGCGGTGGAGTTCGCTCCGAAGCAATTCACTCCCGAATATGAGGAACTGATGCGCGACTATTATCTCCATTTGTAAATACTCTCCATGTCGTGACGTTTCAAAAACAAAACAGCCCGGAATGCTGTTATTGTTTTATCTTTTGCGGATATGCGGCAAAAGAATATATCAACTTAAAAAATATTGAAGCGTTATGATGAACTTTCCGACATTCTCGTTCTGGGGCAAGACCAAGTATTGGTGGGTCCTGACTTTGGTAGGCATTTTGTTGATTCCGTGCGGCTTCTGGATTTGGTTTCAACCCTATCTGGCGTATGAGGCTATTGCGATGATGCTGGGGTGGTTTTTGGTGGCTACCGGTATTGTGCAACTGTTGGTCTGCGGCAGTGTGGGCAGAAAATCGAAAGGCTGGGGCTGGTGGCTGGCAGGAGGTATTATCGACCTTTTTATCGGATTCCTGCTGGTAGGCAATCTTTCGGTTACAGAAATGTTGTTGCCTTATTTTTTCGCTCTCGCATTTCTTTATAAAGGGATCGGGAATCTGATTTCCGCGTTCAGCATGATGTCGCGCAATAAGTACTGGTGGCTCTATCTGATCAATGGTATTTTGCTGTTTGTCATCTCCATGCTGTTTATCATAGCTCCTTTTACGGCTGCTTATTCGATCGTTCTGTTATGTGCGGTCGTGTTTATCTATTGGGGATTTTCGATCATATTCTTTTCGTATGATTTGAAGCCCGGAACAGACGATGACGATGAAAATCCGTCTTTGCCCGATCCGGGATAGTCATTGACGCGCAATCGTTTATATTTGATTTTTAAATAAGCCATGAGGGGGCTGTGTCGAAATGGAAGTTTTCGATGCAGCCCCTTCGTGGTTTGCTGTCATGGCAAACCGTTATTTTCTCGAAGAAGCGGTAACTATTGTTTATTAGAGTTAAATGTATTTTGAATGATGCGGTTTTTTGTTCTGAATATGATATATTTGTATTTCATAAGGAATAATAGCGAAAAATGTGTCGGTATTTTTTCGGAAGATTGCCTGTTACCGATGTCGGGACGATTAAACTCTTTCGGGAAATGCCGGTCTAAATAAAAAACAATAGGGGAGGATTGACTATGAAGAAGAAATGGAATTTGCTCTTTTTGGGGATAGGGTTAGGACTCTTCACCCCGGTAGTTGCCCAGTCGTATGTTTGGGAAGATGATATATATTATTCTCCTTCCGATGAAAATCCGATCGTGAAGCAGAAAAGAGAGGAGAAAGCGAAGCAGACAGCCGAAGAGATTGTAGACCCCGCTACGGTTTCTGCCGACGATTCCGGTACGTTCGCTTCTACTTTCGATGTCGATGCATACAACCGTCGCTATCCTCGCGTATCGCAGCAAGAGAGCACGGTTACGTCCGACTCGTTGCTTCGGGTAGTTCACGACACGGTATATATCGAAGTTGCCGAACCGATCGAGGAAGGCTACTACTTGAATGGATTCAACGGAACGGCAACCGATTATGAGTATGCAACGCGCATCCGCCGGTTCCACAATCCGAAATTTGTAGTGAGTGTGGGCGATCCTGCCTATACCGATATCTATTTTCTGGATAGCAACGATTGGAATGTCTATATCGAAGGCAATTACGCATGGGTGACACCTACATGGACCAACGACTGGTATTGGAATTATATGTGGGCTCCTTATTCCTATACCAGCCTTTCGTGGCGTTGGGGATATTGGGGCTGGAACAGTTGGTATTACGACCCGTGGTATGGCGGGTGGGGGTATCCTTATTACGGTTATTATCCTTATCATTATCACCACCATCATCATCACGGCTGGCATCGGCCTTCGTTTGCGGATTACAATCCGAACGGACGTCCTACGCGCCCCGGTGGTAACTATGTATCGGGCGGATCTAACGGCAACCGTCCCGGAAACGTATCCCGTCCGCAAGGTTCTTCATCGAGAGTGGTCGGAGCACACAGCTCCTCCGGTTCCAGAGTTTCGTCCGGTCATGTTTCCGGCACCCGGCAGCAAGGGAACAATTCTTCGGTAAGTCGTCAAAGCGGCTACTCCGATTCGAGAACTTCCCGCTCTACGACTACGATCAACCGCTCGTCGCAACAATCGTCATCGTCGGGCAGCTCGTACAATCGAGGCAGTAGCAACAGCAGCCGCAGCAACCGGAACAGTTCCGGATATTCGTCCGGATCTTCGTCGAGCGGGCGCGGAAGCAGCTACAACAACTCCTCGTCGAGCCGGAACAATGGCAGTTACAACAGCAGCCGTTCATCCTCGTCGAGCAGGAATAACAGTAGCAGCTATCGCAGTAGTAGCAGTTCGCGTCCTTCCGGCTCTTATTCGGGAGGAGGATCTTCTTCTTCTCGCTCACGGGGCGGACGCAGATAAAGATTGAAAGGAAGATACAAAAATGAGAAAGAAAATAGGATTGCTTTTTATTGCTTGTTGCTCGGCGACCATGGGGTTTGCGCAGGGAGCAGTGGAAGCATTGAAATATTCTTCGACCGAGTTGCGAGGGTCTGCCCGTTACATGAGTATGGCGGGTGCCTTTACCGCTTTGGGCGGAGACATTACGTCGGTATCCCGCAACCCGGGTGCAATCGGGGTATTTCGTAATTCGGAAATTTCGCTGACACTCGATTTTGCCACGGTATTGACGCAAGGCAAGGGTACGGCTGGGACGCAAGGCGAGTCCGATTTTTCGATGTTGGGAAACAACCTCGGTTATATCGGGACGGTACGTCTGCAAAATTCAAGTCTGAAAACGTTGAATTTCGGCGTGGCATACAACCGGCTTAAAAGTTTCAATCAGAGATATAAAGTCGGATATAATTCGCCGGGATCGTCGATAGCCGATTATGTATCGGTCATAACGAACGGTTACATGCCTCTTCCCGAGGAACTGAGTGATAAGAATGCGTATCAGAATCCCGATTTGGCTTGGCTTTCGATCATGGGATATACTTCGGGTATGATTACTGCGAATGGAACGGATACCCAATATAAGTATGTGCCGGTAAACGGAAACGCCGATGCTGCGGAACTGGCGGTAGATGAAAACGGATATATCGACGAATATGATCTGAACGTCGGTGGCAATCTGAGAGATGTATTCTATTGGGGCTTGGGTGTGGGCATTACGGATTTCCGTTATCGGCTGAGTGCCCGTTACGACGAGCGGTACTCGGCTATCGGACAAGAGAACCAAGGGTTGAGTAATTATTTGCTGACCCGTGGGGCTGGTGTCAATTTCAAGTTCGGGTTCGTTGCCCGTCCGTGGCAATACCTGCGCATCGGTTTTGCGTTTCATACTCCTACCTATTACACGATGACCGACCGTTACGAAGCGGAAATGTATCATGGCGAAACGTCGGTAGTTTCGGATGGCGGACTGAATGAATCGTCTTATCGTTTCGAATCGCCGTGGCGGATCTTAGGTGGGGTAGCAGTTGTCTTGGGTAAAAAAGGACTGCTGAGTTTCGATTATGAATATACCGATATGACGCATGTTCGGATGAGAACAATCGACGGATTGGAATCGGAAAGTTTCAATGCTGTGTCGGGCGACGTTAAGAAGTATTATCGGGGCGTACATGCTTTGAAGATCGGAGGTGAGTATCGTGTGACGAATCAGTTCAGTGTCCGGGCTGGGTATGCTATCGAAACCTCGCCTGTAAAAAGGACGCTGTTCAATACTCCGACAGAAATGTACACTTCGGGAACCGTAACGAATTATGCCCTGCCCAAAGAGACGCATTATGCGACAGCGGGATTAGGCTATCGTTTCTACCGCTTTTATACCGATGTCGCTTATGTGTTCCGCTATCAAGGAAGTACGGTATATCCCTATTCTTATGTGACGGACGCCGGTATGACACCGAATACGGGCAGCCTTTCGACCTATTTGCATTCGGCAGTACTTACCGTCGGATATAAATTTTAGAAATAGCCGGATAAAATCCGTATTGGAAACCGAAAGTTTAAATACATTGGATCTGAAAAGATGAAAGAGATTATAAAATATTTGACCGAGCTGAAAGCCAACAACAATCGGGAATGGTTTCAGGAGCATAAGAATGAATATGACGTGTTGCGTGCGCGGTTTATTGCCGAAATGGAGACGTTACTGTCGAAATTGAAAGAGTTCGATCCCGATCTGGCAGGGCTGGATGTGAAGAGTTGCCTTTTCCGTATCTATCGTGATATACGTTTCTCGTACGATAAGACACCGTATAAACCCTATTTCTCGATCTATTTTGCCAAAGGCGGCAGAAAGAGTCCTCGAGCCGGATATTATTTCCATTTCGAACCGGGAAGCATTTCGTTGAGCGGAGGAGTCTGGTGTCCCGAGCCGAAAGTATTGAGAGCGTTGCGGCAGGCGATTTATGACAATTCGGACGAGTTTCGGGCAATTGTTGAAAACGAACAATTCAAAAAAGTATATCCGTCGTTTTACGGTGAGTCGCTTAAAACCGTACCTCGCCCGTTCCCGAAAGATGCTGATTGTGCCGAATATTTGAAACTGAAAAATTTGGCGGCGGATGGACCGTGCCCCGATTCGCTCTTTTATGCCGACGGCTGGATCGATACGGTAGCGGAGGGATTCCGGACATTAAAACCGTTTAACGACTTTCTGAATTATACGGTAGACGATTTTTACGAATAGTCTGGAATATTGCAGAAGAATACAAGGGGCTTATTTATGATGAGCCCCTTTGTCTTTTACCAGTATCACTTTGACCTGCGGGTCGTGTAGCATCAGTGTCCCTCTGGGGCGCAAAGCCAATGCCTCTCGTGCGGTGTGGTGCTCCCACGTCAGCAGGTCTAAGTCGGTATCGATTCGGCTTTTGATAAAGTAATAATCCTCCCCGAAAAACGATAACGCTTTTACGCAGCCGCTGTCGGCAACCTCTTGCAACTGATGTGTAAATTGTTCGGGATTCGACTTGCCGCTATCCCGATCGACATAGTACGACGTATAGAATCCTTTTTCCGTAAACAGTTGTAAGGCATGCCAATTGCGGCTTTCAATGATCAGCCGCGACGGATTTATGTCGTATTGCCGAGTCAGCCGTTGCAATTCAGCCAAGGCATCGGATTTATTCTCGTCCGATAAATTTTTCAGATCGATCCACAACATGCCGCCTTGCAGTTGAAGTTGGTGAAAAATAGAATCCAAAACGATACCGTACGAAACATTCTCATCGTGTGTCACATCGTAACCGGGATTGCGGAATATCACGTCGCATTCGAAATTGTCGTATTCGCCGGCAAACTCTTTCATTTTTTCCACACTATTGGTACGATGTAGCCAAATGCGGGATTTCATCGTATCTCCATGCAATAAAACGGAGCAGAATGGAATGATCAGAACCGATAGAACAATTCCGATGAATAGCGATAATCCGATAACAATTTTTCGAAGCACCATAAAATAAGCCATAGTAATATTTACAAATATAGCAAAGGTGAGGACAGAAAAAAATAAACTCGTTTATTTTTTTTGCCGAACCGCTATTGTATTGGGTGTAAGCCAGATATGGCAAATGTGCGAGTAAAACAAATAAATGTGTCTGTTTTTTTTGTCGAGCCGTCCATTATCTAAGGCGGCATCCCGGGATAGAATTTTTCACGTTTCACGGTTTTCCTCATAAAAAAATATTTATCGGACCGGCAGCGGTAGGAATCGGCGAAAAATAAAATTATATTTGTAACCGTGGACATAGCCCGTTTACTGTGGCGGGGAGTATGCGACGACACGATAATTAAATTAAGATATGAAGAAAAGTTTGATTTTATGCTGGGTGATATTATTGGCGGGAACAATGGCTTTCGCTCAGTATCGTCCCGATATATTGGGACAGGGTTTCGAAGCTCGTACATTCGATATGCCCGACGATTACAATGGAAAGGTAGTGGCGACACTGGTGCGCCGGATGCAATCCGAAACCGATAGGGCTGTGCTGTATGTACATGGGTATAACGATTATTTTTTCCAGTCGCAAATGGCAGATTCGCTCAATAGCTGGGGACTGAACTTTTATGCGGTGGATTTGCGTAAATACGGTCGTTCGCTGTTGCCCGGGCAAACCCCGTTCGAAGTGTATGAACTCGAAGAATATTTTGCCGACATCGACTCGGCATTGGTGACGATGCGCGAGGAGGGCAATCGTGAAATCATATTGATGGCTCACTCTACCGGCGGATTGATCACGTCTCTCTATTGTCAGGCGCATCGTTCCGATTTGCCTGTGAATGCTTTGATATTGAACAGTCCGTTTCTGGATATGAACCTTTCGCCGTTCATGGAAGCCGTATTGGTACCTATGGTGTCGGCTTGGGGCAGCCTTGTAAAAGGCACGAAAATCAATCAGGGGTTATCTTCCGCTTATGCCGAAAGTCTGTTGGACTCTTCGCATGGCGAATGGACGTTCAATACCGATTGGAAATTTCCGGTATCGCCCGCTGTGACATCCGCTTGGATACGGGCGATACATCGTGGGCATGTCGAAGTGCAGCGGGGAATGGAGATTCCGTGCCCGATCTTGCTGATGTATTCCGCCCGGTCGGTCTATGGCGAGGAATGGACACCCGATCACCAGCGGGGTGATGCTGTGTTGGATGTAAAAGATATTGCCGAATACGGGCGGACTCTGGGGGCGGACGTTACGGAGTATGAGGTAATGGATGGATTGCACGATTTGGTTCTTTCACAGAAACCTGCCCGCGATTCGGTATATGCCGAAATGTACCGTTGGCTGAAAGAAAAAGGATTGTTGTAAATTGCGCTCAGCACAACGACCGGTATTTTTCCGGCGTATAGCCGGTCAGCTTTTTAAATAACCGGCAAAACGAATTCGTCGAAGGGTAACCCAACTCTTCGGCGATTTTGTTTATCGGCTCTTTGCATTCGAGCAGTTTTTTCTTGGCGGTGTCGATGCGTTTCAGCTCGATATATTCGGTCGGACTTTTCCCGGTTTCGCATTTTAGCAGGTCGCAGAAGTATTCGGGCGATAATTTAACGCAATCGGCGCACGATTTGACCGACGGCAGCCCGTAGGTTTGTAGTTTCCGGTTGATGATATATCGGTTTAAAAATGTCTCGTATTGCCTTAGCGGGCGCTTGTTCCCGATTTCGCGTGTGATGAATTGCCGTTCGTAGAACCGGGCGATTTGGCACAGCAGGCATTGTATGTGTTTCGATAACAATGTGCGGCTGAATTTGTCGGAGGAGTGCCGCACTTCCCGGCAAATACCGTCCATATACCGGATTAGGATACTATGTTCACGCACCGATAAATGAAGCGCTTCGTCGGGACGATACGAGAGAAAAGAACTGGGGCATGTATCGTATGGGGATAGGTATGTCGGTAGAAACGACGGGGCAAATGCCAGAATCCACGAACAGCAGGTGATGATGAGTTCATCGGATTTTCCTGCCGTCGGATGGGGTGTACGGCACAGCAGGGTGAAATCGGCATAGTCGTAATATTGTCTGCCGAAAAGAGGGGTTCGGTCGGACGAGTTGTCCCGTAGCACGATAATATAACATTCCGGCATATATCGGTTTATGTCGATCTGTCCGAGTTCTCCGTTCGATTTTATATCTATCTCTGTCGTTCTCATGTATCGGCTTGTTTTTTTTATCTTATGATAAAATTACTGTATAAAGCGATACAAATGTAACCGAATAAAGGCAGACTGAGAAATAGATCGGTAATCGGGGTAGTAATATCCATAAAATAGATACGGATCGGAAATCGTTTTGCCCCCCGACGGGTATCATCGGATTCTTATACCTGTGTGCGGTATTCGTTGGGTGAGCATCCGACGATCCGTTTGAACATACGGCTCAGATGTTGCGGGTATTGGAAACCGAGGTCGTAAGCGATCTGGCTCGTCGTCTTGTTGGAGGAAAGCAAAGCCTCCTTTGCCCGTTCGATCAGTTTGTTCTGGATATATTCCGAAGCGGTTTTGCCGGTCTCTTTCCGGATCATGTCGCCGAAATAGTTGGCAGACAAGAACACTTTATCGGCGAAATATTTTACCGACGGCAAACCTTCGCGTTGTGGCGTATCGTTCTCGAAATAATTGTCGAGCAGTTGCTCGAAACGGACGATAATATCGTTGTTTACCACTTTGCGCGTTTCGAACTGGCGTTCGTAATAGCGCATGCAGTAGTCGAGTAGAAGTCCGATATTGGCAGAGATCAGCCGGCGGCTGTGCTTGTCGATCGGGTGGTCCAGCTCCGTCTCTATTTTATGTAGGCAGTCTATCACCGTTTGCCGTTCTTCTTCCGACAAATGAAGAGCTTCATTTGCCTCGTACGAAAAAAACGAATAATTTTTGATCTCTTGCCCCAAAGCCGTTCCGCGGATCAGATCGGGGTGAAAGATCAAGCCTAAGGCTGCCGGCCGTGTGTTTTCGTCCATCGCCACATCGGCTACTTGACCGGGGGCAAAACAGACGATAGTACCTTCTTGGTAGTCGTAGTATTGACGCCCGTAACGGATGTTTCCGCATTTTATGTTTTTCAGAAACAGGGCGTAAACCCCGTAATGAAAACGGGCGCGGGTAGGCCATGTAGTGGATTTTGATAGGTCGATGACACTGACTAACGGGTGTTTGGTTTCCAACCCGAATAATTTGTTGTAACGATCTACTGTGTCGATATCCAAAAACTCTTCCATATTCATCTTTGTATTTGTGTTCAGCCCTGTAATTCCGAATGGTGTGAACGGATGTCTAATTTGCAAATATAGCGAAAGGCGAGAGCAGAAGCAAAAGGGAAAATGAAATTTTCACGATTGGATTATGCCGAATAAACTCCTATATTCGCGCATAGATAGTGAAATGTGTAGCATAAAACAACGTGATTATTTCGATGTGGTGAATAAGACTGTGATTTCGGGTGATGCATTTCTGTTTTTAAAATTTAAAAGGAGTTCGGCGAATATGACATCCTGATTCTCTGTATATTGAATTGTCAGAATATCCGATTCGTATCTTTGGCTTTTGTCGAATGCCGATCGTTCCGATACCGGAACGATAAAGCTGATGATTGTGGCGTATGCCAGATTGGCGTTAGGGAAACCGTCGAAATATAATATCGTGTCGGAAGTCAGCTCCAAGCCTTTTAGCAGATCGTAACGGACGAAATCATAGAACATTTGTTCTGTTGTTTCCGTTGGCATTTTATTTTGTTCTATCGGGTGGTTGTAGTTGTTTGTCGTTTTCGAGGTGTTGATATCCGCGCAGCCGATCAGTAATAGCATAAGCAGAATACTTTGTAAAGGAAGAATAAATCGTTTCATGGTCGGTTGATTTAAAGCTTGAATGTTTCTGTTTTTCGGACGTTTTGGATGGCGGCTTCTACTTTTGCCAGAGCGTCCAGCGCAAGTTTGGATTGAGCCCGATTGATTGTCATAGATAGACCGCAATGAGGGCACTGTACTCCGTTGTCATGCAACAGTTGTTGGAAGTGGATCGGGATGAAGTGTGTGCATACAGGACAGCTCATTCCGTTTGTAGGAGTCGTCGTTGTCGGATAGGAAGATTGCATGTTATTCGTTTTATAAAGTTTAAAATGTTTCGGAAATACGGGATTGCCATTTATTCTCCGGTGGGTTGCGACAGGGGAATAGATACATCGGAGATCATATTGTTTACGGCTTTGTTCAGTAAGCAGGACACACCTCCGGGAACATCGGCTTGTCGCATTTTTATGTGCACTTTCATATTCGCATTCAAGTTGCTCCGGCGTTCGTGGTCTTTTTCGGTTCGTCCTGCGGATGCAGCCAAAGCTACTCTAAGCCGGGTATCTTTGTCTGCCCGCTCATTTGCTGTTTCTTCCGAACCGCTCTCGAAGGAAAAAGACGAAGTATTCTGTTTGCTGGAAGCATCCAATATTTGAATATCGAAATCGAAGTCTGCTTCCTGTACTTGTAGCAACGGCAATGGAACAAGCGTCAGAACCGGAATACTGACGGTTTGTGTACGGCTTCCGCTTAGATCGGAACTTCGATAATTGAAAGACAGCATTCTTAATGTTCCCGCTTTTCCTGTCTGGGAATCGTAGGATTCGAATGCAATCTTGAATAGATACTCTAAATAACGTTGTGCAGAAATAGAATCTGCGTCGATCGTGGCAACTAACGGACCCGCTATCAGGTCTTTCAGTTCCATGATCTGGCTGTTTACCCTTTCGGTTGTCTCTGTGTTCATTGTCGGGGAAGTTTCCGTTTGTTATTCCGTGTCGGTTTCGATGGGAAGATCCCGGGAAGATATTTTTAATCTCAGGGTCTGGATGCATTCGCCCGGAAGTTTCGATAGCTCCTCGGACGAAACGGTCACATTCAATGCCGGATATTCTTCCGTCCGTTCGGGCTGTATGTTTTTCAATAACCGGGGCAACATGATTTGTAGGTTGGTTTGTAAATCCAGTCGGATTTCCTGCCGAATTTTGCCGGATACATCGTTGGCAAAAATTTCGTTCAGATCCGGATGAGATAAAAAATGTTTGTCGGCGACAAGAAGCACACATTGTTGTAGCCTTTTGAGATCGAATTTCCCTTTTGCGGTAATGAAATCGGTACGGTTTCTTTTTAAATAACCGGCGAGTTTACGGCTCAAAAAAGCGATGAAATTCTTTCGTAATGTTTTCTCTCTGTCCATTCTTTCGATCGGTCCGCTTCCGTCCGGGTTATTCCCTTCGTTTCGGATGACCGTCGAAAGAATGGAAGAGACGATTATCTCCGACAGATCGGACGAAATATCCTGTAACGTCCGGATTATCGTTGTTGTATCGGGGGTATAAAATTCATCGGTTACGGGATCTCCGGAAAATCCGCAATGCAGTGTCAGATCTACATCGCCCAGATATACCGATGGCGGATTCAGGACGGTAGCCTGATTGAGGTCTTGATAAGCCGAAGATAGTTTGAGGGAATACATATTCGCCTCGTGTTGTGCCGATATCATATCCCGTAGAATCGAGCCTAATATTTTGCTTAATTGAACCATAAACTTGCCGGTCGTTTAGTTGGAGTCGGATTGTAAAAACAGGGATTACTTTCCTGAACCTTGATTTTTGAGAGATTCCTCTTTGGCTTGTTTTTCTTCTATTTTCCGAATCCGTTCTTGCGATGCCGCCAATTCTTTGGCACGTTCCTCATTTAATGTTTTGCGACGTTCCGACAAGCTCGCTTGCAGTGCCGTCATGCGTTTTTTATCGTTTTCTTCGCGTTCTATGCGAGCCAGTTCCCTGTCTCTTTGCTCGGTATAACTATCGGTGGTTTTGACGATAACTTTTTTGTCGATGCCGGATACACCTACGATATACGAGGTGGTTTTGCCTTCCACGACAGGCAGGTTGAAAAGCATGTTGTTGCCGTCCACCGTGCCGGTCTGTCCGGGGATCTGGATCTTTTCCGGTTCAAATAATCCCTCCCGATTTTTATATGTGGCGATAAGCATGAACGTTTCGCTGGGCGATCCTTTGAATTCAAGCGCATTTACTTCCAATGTTCCGGATGGATCGCAGACATCGAGGCTGTTTCCCAGTAATTCCAATACCTTCGCCAATCCTGCCGGCATGCTGTCTTGTCCGGCTTTAACGGCTACGTCCATGGTGTACTCCACACTATATTTGGAGTCTTGGGTTGCGGTAGAATCTTTCTTGCTGGAATAATTGGCATGGAAATCCGCATTTATCTTGAAGATTCCCATATTCAGGGAGGTGGAACCTGCCAATCCGGCATCGACCGACGAACTTTCATTTTCTACCGTAGAGCTGGATGACGAGGCGTTGATGTTGGCTTTAAAAGCGATGTCGATCGTTTGGATGGCGATATAGGGGATCGGTACGATTGTCAGTAGCGGAATATTCAATTGTGCTAAACGTCCGTCTTTGATAAACTGGAAAGAGACATTGACCGTTTTCTTTTCTCCGGTTTCAGGATCTGTGTTCAGCCCTACATCCTGAATGAAATTCCATGAAGTCTTTGCTGCCATGGCTTGTGCCTCAATACATGCTTTGAGCGGTCCGCCGATAATATTTCCGAAAGGTAGAGCTTGCAGTGCGTTGGTCGCAACTTGCGATGGGGTGGTGTCGATTGCCATGATTCTTTTGATTTGAAAATGTGTGTAATGATTTATTTGTTAGAAGTTTATTGAGCGCATTACAATGCTGTGATAGCGTAGTCGCTTTCTTTGTATAGATTGTATTTCATGTTGTCGAGGACTTGAACCATGGGGCTTACATTTTTAGTCATTTCCTTGTGGACATAATAAACCGATTGGGCTGCCATCAGATTTTCTTGTAATCTTTTTACGGCAGCCAGGGTTTTCCCGTTGTCGCCTTTTTCCGGTTTTGCGGTAATATAGACAGCCGATGTAATGTTTTTGAATTGATTGTAGGCAAAACGATAGTCGTATTGGCAGTGCAGGGCGACTATCTTTCCTTCGCTTAACCATAAGATAACTAAGCAGCAGGAATCTAAATGCGGTACGGTGACAAAATCATTTACCGAGAGGGATTGCATGGTTTCGTCGAACAAACTATAAGTAGCCATAAGATGAAAGATTTGGTATGATTCCTACTCTGTAAAAGGCTTTTCGGATTCCGCCGTCGGGTTTAACCGGTATCACGAATGTACAGGATTTATAAAGAAGTGACGAAACACGTTTGACAGACAACTTTAATTTATGATGAGAGGATTGCGGGCTATCGTTTTTTACTTCTTCGCACGCCGAGAAAGACAAACCGGTCGAATAGCTGTTCGCGATATTCCCTGCCGATGACCAGAAACTGCTCTCCGATTTTTAAGCTGTTTCCTACCAAAGCTGTTACATGTTTCAGATTGACGAGATAAGAGCGGTGTATTCGTATGAAGTCCGTTTCGGGCAATTGTTTTTCGATAACCGCCAGATGAAAGGATAGGGTCATTGTTTTTCCGCTCGTAAGGTGCAGTATGGAATAGCTTCCGGCTGCTTCGATCCACATGATTTCGATCCAGGGAACATTGAGATAATCGTTTTGCTGCCAAACGAAAGCATATTTTTCGTTACGTTCGTTTGAATGGCAGGAATCTTTTACTTGCTCGATGCTGGCGATAAGGTTCTTATATCCTGTCCCTCTTACTACTTGTACCGGCATATCTTCCATACCTTCCGGTAAAACAATCATCAGACATTGTTTTGCTTTCATTGTTATAGTTTAATTGCGATTGATATACAAATCAAAAAGAAGATCGGAACAAGTGACGAATATGTTTGGCGATCGACAGGTATTTTTGACGGATGTCATTGGGATCCGGACAATGCATCCGGATCGGTCTCTCAAACACGATCGTGAATAAGATATTGAACTGATATATGAAAATAGTGCAATCGAAACAGTTCTATTTATCTGTAAAAATACGCCTTAAAAGTTTTTCTTGATGCTTTTAAGGCGTATTCCGAAGTCAAGCCCGAAGCTAAATATTATTCTTCACCCATTCGATTAGAGTGTCGATGTCTTGATTTAAAGAGGTGGCTTGCAGCACGACCGTGGCTCTACTCGAACATTTCGGGAAGCATCCGGTGTATTCGCGTCCCGCTTCATTACCTGTGCTGTTCCGGACAATCATTAAATATCGTTGCGGGGCATTTTCGTAATTTTGCATGTGCTGTATTGTCCCTCTGAGCAATGTTTCCCAAGTATCCGGGATGGAATCGAAAAATCCCATCCCCATATCCATAGCATAGCTGGCACCGCTACCGTTTATCGTACTGTTGTTATCTTCACTTCGCAGACCTAAGTGATTCGTGTGGATATTGAGCCATTGATTCTTTGTTATCATAATTACAGATGTTTGGTTGTGTCTTTTTGTTCGATCTTTTTTGGATTCATTGTTTTTGTGAACGTTCGATGTAAAAGTAGGGAATACGATGATAGGATCCCGAAACAATTTTACCGGCGGCATTTATTTTTTATAAAAAGAAGAAAACCGGTGACAATTCTGCCAACTTGTCAAACGAGGTGGTAAAGACGTTGAACGGAAGGATTCGGGTACAGCCGTTTTTTCGAGGACCGGATCTTTTTATTTTCATCGGTCGAGATTTGATTTATCACATAAATTCAGCTTTCCCCTACTGTATTTTTGCGATGCCGGTTCGGAGCAGATGTACATCCCGAAAAAGGTTCCGGCAGGAAGTTATATATAACGAACAGAGTTATTAACAATTTAAAAATTTTAAATTATGTCAGTTTTATCTTGGGGCAAGCCCCGCATTTTTGTGAAATCTCTCGGTGTTGAAAACGCAGCATGGAAAGAATTGGATACTCCGGTTGTCGATACCACGCAATTGTCCACTGAAAAAGGCGAAAAAGTGGAAGCTCAGGTCGAAGGCGGTGAAAACGAAGACGTGCGTTACGGCAAAAATACGTACGCGTTGGCATTGACGCTGCGTGCGGCGAAAGGTCGGAACAAACCGCTACCCGATGCCGACGGTATCATTTCGGGCGATTATTCGATCGCTCTGCAACCCGAAGATCCCGAAACACCCGGATTGATGATCGATAGGGCGACCGCTTCGCTCGAAGAAACTTGGTCGGCAGCCGACGGCGGTCAATGGGCATACACGTTCGATGTGCTCCGTCCGGCAACGGGCAACCAGATCAAGTGGGGACAAGTAGCTGTTTCGGAAAACGGCGAAGTCACCTTCACGGAAAATAAATAGAAGGATTCCGGTAAAAGCCCGGCATGGCGGCTTGGTAGCCATGCGCTTGTGCGTGGACCGCTGGGGCGGCGCGTTCGACCGGAACATGCCGACGGGGTTCGACTCCCCGCACGTACACGGTTAAATTATCGCGTTATGGAACAGAATGAACTTATCGAAATGGATATTGCCGATACGATCATGGAGCGACCCTACGGGTTCTCTGTCGGCGACCGTAATTTTTACCTCTATCCCCTTACGTTGGGGAAAAGCTACCTGTTGGCACGGCTTATGAAAGAGCTGGCGCCCGATATGGCGATTGTGCAACGCAATCCCTATGCCGAGGCGTTGCGCCTTTGTGCTGCGAAACGCCCGCTTGTTTGTCGGTTGTTGGCATACCATACTTTCGATCGGAAAGAAGAACTGCTCGACAACCGGTCGGTCTCCGAACGCAGCAGCCTGTTTGCCGATGAACTGACCGACAAGGAGCTGGCTACGCTTTTGGTCGTCGTTTTCACATTGGGCGACATATCTGCCTTTATCCGTTATTTGGGGATAGATAAGGAGCGTGAGTGGTATCAAAAAGCCTGTCGGGCAAAACCGTCGGGCGGTACGCTTACATTCGGCGGGAAGAGTGTGTACGGCACCCTGATCGATTACGCTTGCCAACGTTATGGCTGGACATTCGATTACGTGGTGTGGGGCATTAGCTATGCCAACTTGCAGATGCTGATGGCGGATGCCGTTACCTCGGTTTATCTCACCGATAAGGAGCGGCGTAAAGTACATATTCCGACCGACCGCACCATTGTTCGGGCGGACGATCCGAAGAACGCGGAACGCATCCGGACAATGGATTGGAAATAAACATGAAATACACCGCATGGTGGTGTACGGTATAAACTTATAAAAACAAATATAGATATGGCAGGATTGAATTTTGAAAATACGGCAGATAATTCGAATTTCTCGCAGAAAGTGAGAACGGCGGACGACGGGGTGGAACGGGCAACTTCCGAGTTGAATCAATTGTTCTCGAACGTAAAAAGTCAGTTTACAGGCAATACAAAGGATTTGCAAGTGCTTTATGATAGTTTGCTGAAACAGATGTTCAAAAACCAACAGGCAGAGATAGACCTATTAGCCGATGGAGCTGAAAAACGACGGATGCAGTTGGAACTCGATTATAAGAAAGAGTATGCCGAGATTAAAAAACTGGAAGCAGAATGGAAAGCAAGTTCCGGAGGCTCGCTGATCAAAGAACAGAACAATGTGTTGATTCAACGAAAAACAAATGCGGAAAAAAAATACAGTAAGGGGATGGAAAAAGCCTTGAAAAAGGATGATTATGATCTCTTGAAAGCAAGTACGAAATTTCTGGAAATATTGGAGAAAGTAGGAACTCAAACAACGGCTTCGTTGAAAAAGGTACGGGATGCTTTAAAGGATGCCCTCAACGATTCGGAGATCGACTTGAAGCCGGAAGAGAGGGAAAAAGTGCAGAAAGCGTTCGATTCTCTTGACTTGAAAATCGCTGAGCGGAATCCCTTTTCGGGATTAATAGATGCGTTTAAAGACTATTTTAAAGCGAGGGAGGCAATAAAAAACATAAAAGAGAATCAACCGAATGAAAATAAGGAAAACCCGGAATCTTCGAATTTTTCAAACTCTAATATAAAAAAAGACCCCTCTTCTGGGATGACTTTGGCTGAGGCTGAACAAAAAGAGCAACAATCGATACAGAAGATCGGCGAATCGGTAAACGGTATCGGTGCATACGGTTCTGCGGTAACGACAGGAGTGGGGCAGATCGTTGGAGTATTGTCTGATTTCGGCGCAGAAGTTCCTGAGGTGGTAAGTGGTACGTTAGCCGGTGTTAGTCAGGTGACAGACTCTCTTGCCGGTATCAGTCTGACGAATCCGGTCAGTATCATAAAGGGGGCATTCGGAGCATTAGCCGGGTTGGGAAAAATGGCGGCTGCTTGGTTTAAAGCCGGTGATGCGAAGCATGATGAGAATATAAAGAAGATGCAGAAAGAGATCGATAGCTTGTCCGATTCTTACGCCGATTTGGAAAGAGAAGCCGGGAAACTTTATTCTACGGATAAAGCCGAAGCTCTCGAAACGATGAACGAAAACTTGGAAGAACAGTCCCGGTTGATCGAACAGCAAATGCAGGAGGAGCAGGATAAGAAAAATACGGATAAAGCCAAGATGAAGGAGTATCAGGACCGGCTCGACGAGAATAAGAAGAAAATAGAGGAGAACAAAGAGGCGGCGATCGAGGCGATATGCGGTACCGGTATAACGGAGGCAATTGACCGATTTGCACAAGCCTATGCCGATGCATGGATAAACGGTACCAGTATGGCGGAGGCTTCGACTAAGGTTGTAAAGGATTTGATAAAGAATGCAGTTGTTGAATCATTGAAACAAAAATTGGATCCGGGCATAGAGAACCTCATGACCCAAATAGCAGAGTTTATGGCTGATGGGGTTCTTGAACCGTGGGAAGAAGCCGAATTGCAAAGAATGAAGGAGGAGTTGGACCAACAAGCAGAAGCATATTTGTCAGGGGCTGGCAATATATTAAACGGTTCTTTCGAGCAGGAGGCTTCGAAAGGCGGTTTCAATACCATGTCGCAAGAGACAGCCGATGAGTTGAACGGTCGATTTACGGCGTTGCAAATTTCCGGCGAAGAGGTGAAGAACCAGATGGTGCAGGCTGTGATTCACTTGACAAATATGGCATCGGTCTCTTCGCAGAATGGCGAAACCCTGAACCTGATTTTGGAGCAGCATGCCAAGTCGAACGATTATTTGGACGAGATTTCCGCTTGTACGAAAAAGATACTGGCAAGTTTCGGTAAAAAAATAGATGTGTTGAACTATAAATTACAAACGATATGATCAAACTACAAGATGTAAAATCGTCTGCCGCCGCCGCAGGAGCGTGTGGCAAATTGTCCGGCGTTCACGATTGGAAAGGGCTTTGCCGGTTGTTCTTTTCACCGCAGGGCGTGGAGTTTTGCGAGCACCGGAACTTCCCGTCGTTGGAGTTGTTCCGGTCGATAAAAAGCCGGGTGGCGCGTTATGGCTTTCAGGTCGATGCCGGAGAGATTGTCCGAGAGAATGACGGTTGCATCGCTTTGGTGGGCGATACGCAGGCTAAACTCACCTTCTCCGATCCGACCCGGGTGCATAAAGTCGTCTTAATGCACGGGGCGAAAGCGGAGATTACCGCTACCGGTTATGCGGTAGTCCGCCTGATCAACATCGGGAATTGTGAAGTGAAAATAAATAAACAAGAACACGCAGTAATATTGAATTGATATGCCGATAGGAGAATTGAAAATCAATGATAAGGATGCTTATATGGAGTGGGGCATTAGCTTGGAGAAATCGTCGTTGTCAGCCTTGATGACTCCGCCACCGCTCAAAGCATTTATCGAAAACAAATCCCGCTTGGACGACGGGAAGCAGATTGTAAATCACGAACCGAAATGGGACGAGCGTACACTTACGTTCGTGTTGAATCTGACGGCACGCGACGAGAAGCAGTTTTTTGCCCGCTACGCCAGCTTTTGTCAGGAGTTGAAAAAAGGATACCTTACGATAGAGACATCCTATCAGCCCGGAGTCGTTTACCATACCCTCTATCAATCGTGCAACCAGTTTACGCAATTTATGCGGGGGATAGCTAAATTCACCTTAAAGTTGTGCGAACCCAATCCGGCGATCCGGAAAATGGATTGACAGATACAAAAGACGGGAATCGACAAAAGATTCCCGTTTTTTGTATTTTGTTTTTAATTGCATTTTCTGTGGCTGATTTTTAGAATTCAATGAATTTACCAGTAGCTGCATATTCAAAGTTCATATTATAGAGTTTCCCATTCGTCGATGGATTGACATCGATTACTTTGAATCCATAATAATAAAACATTGAGAAAGTAAATCCATCAGGTTTGTGCATGGCAACTAATAAATATTTGCCATTTTTTACATCTTCAATTATATTAACACCGTTTGTATTCCCGGATATATATTGGGGTAATATCGTATTACCTGATTTGTCTACTAATTTCCCATGATTTCCCATTTCGGATATTGCCTCTCTGTCGAAATCTTTGGCTTCGTTGTAATCATATACTTGAACTATTGTAGGATTGGCTATACCTCCATCTACAAAAACATTAACTAAAATGGAATTACTATTTTCATCGTCATTGTCGCACGATACTATGGTCAATAACATTGCCGATAACAAAAATAAGAGGCATAGAATTTTCTTCATCGTTTTTTGAAATTAATGATTGTACTTGATTCGATCGGAATGCCGCATGCCGATCGCCTTAATTTTTTACAAATATAGTGAAAGGTGAGAGCAGAAGCAAAAGGAAAAACAAAGTTTTTACATTTTGATTATTCCGAGCCGCCTCCTATATTATGAAAATATAGTGAAAGGCGAGAGGAGACGCAAAAGGAAAAACGAAGTTTTTGCATTTTGATTATTCCGAGCCGCATCCTATATTCTACAAATATACAGAAAAGTTAGGCATAAATAATAATATTCGAAGAAAAAAAATAGCGATAGTCGGACAAATCCCGCTTGGACGACGGGAAGCAGATTGTAAATCACGAACCGAAATGGGACGAGCGTACACTTACGTTCGTGTTGAATCTGACGGCACGCGACGAGAAGCAGTTTTTTGCCCGCTACGCCAGCTTTTGTCAGGAGTTGAAAAAAGGATACCTTACGATAGAGACATCCTATCAGCCCGGAGTCGTTTACCATACCCTCTATCAATCGTGCAACCAGTTTACGCAATTTATGCGGGGGATAGCTAAATTCACCTTAAAGTTGTGCGAACCCAATCCGGCGATCCGGAAAATGGATTGACAGATAAAAAGAACGGGAATCTTGTCAGAGGATTCCCGTTCTTTTTATCTTGTTTCCAATACGTATAATTCGGGTTATTGTTTTATAAACTCATACATTTGTTGTGCCCCCCCGAAATAGTAATAATTTCTAAATGTATCTTCGTCGATAAATTCACATTCGTAGATTTTAGTGTAGTCCTCAGCTAATTGAATTTGGACGGTTAATATTGGATAGTCTAATGTATATGTCCCAAAAGCCAGCCCTCCAAAAACTTTTCCGGTAGGGCTATATGCTCGTATGGTCTCTTCTACTTCTGTATCTGAAATAAACCGCCACACCTTGTACGTGGGTTTTGCTTCTGTCAGAGCTTCATCAATAAAATCCCCCACAGCTGCATATGTTTTCCCTTTTAAAGAAAACGGTTCATCGTCTTTATCGCACGATACTACGGTCAATAACATAGCCGATAACAAGAGTAAAGAGCTTAAAAATTTCTTCATTGCTTTCTGAATTAAATGTGAATCGATCGGCATACTGCATGCCGATCTTAAATATTTTACAAATATAGTGAAAGGTGATAGCAGAGATAAATGGAGAATGAAATTTTTATATTGGGACTAAGATCGGCAACGTGTCTCTTTGCCGATCTCCTTTTATCAATATCCCATAACCCGGAGCGACAAGGGGCGTATTTTTGTGTATTGATTAAGGCACAAGATACGAAACTTCAATTTCTATTTTATTATGGATATATATTCAAAAAACGGAGAGATCCGCTTTTCTACCCCGATCAACGAAGGGTCGAAACGTAAACGCATGTTACAGCAAGAAGATTACATTACCTTGAATTTTTCAGTCAAAGAGCCGGTCTATTTCCAGCTCGGCGACTATGTGGATTGCGACTTCGGACGGTTCGAATTGGTAGATCTGTGTAGCCCTACCTATAATTACGATACCGGCGGGTATGACTATGAACTGCGGCTGGATGCGTACTACTGCAAGTGGAAAAACAAGATATTCAAGTACACGTCGGCAACCGGCGGGCAGGGTGCATCGTGGTCGCTGACTGCTACACTGGCTGCTCACATGGAAATCTTTTTGCAGAATCTGCAAATGTTGGGCTACGGCTATCGGGGAAACCCTATCGAATGTAAGATAGGCGACACGGTAGAGAAGACGGCGAAGTCGATATCGTACGACAACACCAACCTGATCGATGCCCTTACCGCCATGGCGGAGACTTGGTCGTGCGAGTGGTGGATCGAGGACAACATGATTCATTTCGGGCGGTGTGAGTATGGAACTGAGGTCGATTTCGAAATGGGTGTCAATGTGGAAGAAATGACGAACTCAGGAAGCCGGGATACATACGCTACCCGCATCTATGCTTTCGGATCTACCCGGAATCTCCCGACAGGGTATCGTCACATAGACGAAAGTATCGTGGCGAATGGCGTGGTGCAAAGACGTTTGATGTTGCCGGAAGGCATACCCTATATCGATGCCTATCCGGACATGACGACCGAAGAAGCGGTGGAACAGGTGGTGGTGTTCGACGATGTCTATCCCAAGGTGGACAATACGATAGCCTCTGTATCGTCGTATGACGAATCGGTGGAGAATGAAGACGGCACGACTACGTCGCGGACTTTCTATCGGTTTACCGACGATGGATTCAAATTCTCCAAGGTGTATGTCTTGGAAGGCGCAGAACTCAGAGTCGTGTTCCAGACGGGTAGCCTCAGTGGTATGGATTTTGCCGTAGCCTTTAATCCCCAAAGTGAACCGGAGAAGGATGATGCAGGAAGCTGGAATCCGGCGGCACAGTTGTGGGAAATCATTGCCAACGACGATTACGGAATTATCCTGCCGAACGAGAAACTCTACCCGAAAAAAGGTGATACATACGTACTCTACGGTTGGGACAGTACGAAAATATCAGAACTGGATCTGATCGCGGAAGCCGAGGCAAAATTGGAAAAACGGGCGAAAGAGTATGTCGAAAAATCGAAGGTCGATCCGAATACCTACACGTGCCGGATGATGTCCGGCTATATGTACGGCATGGAAGACGGTTACCTGAATCCGGCAAAAGCCCCTAAATTCGAGATTGGGGATAGGGTAAAACTTATAGCTCCCGCCTTTTTCCAATCCGACGGTCGTACCTCGCGTATTATCGGGTATGAGTTCGATTTGGATTGCCCATTCCGTACCCCTACGTACATTGTCGGCGAAACCGCTGCCTATTCCCGACTTGCTGCCATGGAGGAAAAACTGGAAAACCTTACGTTTAAAGGCAATACCTATCATGTAGCCGGGGGAGGAAATGGTGTATATGTAATCGGTACGAACGACATCACACCTGCCACCAACCGCAATGTCTATTCTGCTGTCCGGTCGCAACAAATGTTCCTTCGGAAAGACGCGAACGACCGTACCCCTCATTCTCTTTCTGTGGGCGATATGCTCATTGCTGAAAAGGGTACGCAATTCGGGGAATACGTCGGCTCGCTGTACAACGGCAAGGGCGGATTTATCGACGAGCGCGGCAATGCCGAATTCGAGTCGATAAAAGTTCGTTCGTCGATGGATGTAGCGCAACTTGTCATCAATCGGTTGTCGGCAATAGAGGGCGACCAGCTACTCACCGAGTGCGATACCATAGAAAAGGTAGAGATACAGGAAGAAGAACGTCAATATCGCTTATATCTGAAAAAGAAATGGGATGGATATGAGACGGCGCAGGTGAAAAATAACATCATCAAAGGTATTGTTAATCGGGTAAAGGAAGATAGTACATATTACACGTCGTGGATGCTGATAACCGAGGTAAGTGAGGACAAGTCGTTTATCGAGGTATTGATGTATCCCGACTCGGATGTGCCGAGCGGAAAGAACTATGCTCCGATCGAGTTGATGAACATCGCCCGCTGGGGAAATACCACCGACCCGATCCGTCAAAGCTGCCTCTATCTGTCGAGTACGGAGGGGAGGATAACCCATTTGACCGGTGTAAACAAACCGATAATCGACGATGAGAACTATGGGGCAACATTCGGATCGGTGCCGGAGTTCTTGCAGGCTATGGATCTTCCGGTAGTACCCGGTCAGGACTACATCTATGCCCGCGGAGCAATCGTGCAGGACATGATACGGGTGGACTATCAAGGGAAACCGGTCGTGACCTATGTCGATAGAGGACAATGGAATAAATATGCAGCCTATTATTTCGAAACAAGGAACGAGGAGACCGGAGTGTACGAAACCTCCGACGTATGGAGCGACGGGTGTAAATGGCGTTGCATGAAGAACGGCACGAAGGTGAAACCGTCCGTTTCGACAACCGAATGGGCATTGCTGGAAGCCTCGCCGAAATACTGGATCGAACTCTCCGATTCGGTGATCAGGAAATCGGGCGACAAGGTATATCCGAAGATGATCACTGCGAGATATTTCGAGCAGTTCGGCACGGGCAACCAAATAGCCGGGTCGGACAACCTCTATTTCCGATTCCTTTTTAATGGAGGAGAGTGGGTGTATATAGACAAAGAGCGCGAAATCGATGTGCCGAAAAATATAGAGAGCGGGGAGTTCGAGTTGCGGTTGAAATCCAATGGCGAATTAGTAGACCACCGCACACTCACGGTCGTATCCGACGGGATCGATGGGGTTGATGGAGCAAGCTATTCGCCGAACTTGATAAGCGATACCCTTTCGTTTACGGTTGTTGCCGACTCTGTAAAAGATGAAAATTATAAATTCCAGACACTCTACTTTGATGAAATACCCTCTTTTAAAATCGGCGACAAACTGACATTGAGCTTCGGGAAGATTACACGGCTCGCAGGATCTGCAACCAAGTTTTCCGTCCGGCTTTACGACCTGTCGTCAGGTAAGTCAGTATCCGACACATTGATAGTATCTATCGACAACCCTACGGCAACGCTTGAAATAAAATATATCCCCGAAGACCAGAGTAAGATCAACCTGCTCGTGTATGCGGGGGAAATCGGGAATACAGCCGGGAATACCATTGTGTTTGAAAAATTGATGCTTGTCAAGGGGACAACCCCTGCCGGCTGGGCACCAGCCGCATCAGAACTAAAAGGAGCTACATTGAGAGGTCCGCAGTTGTGGACCGACGTGGAGGACGGCTATGTGTTCCAATCGGGGCAGCCGGGGGATGCCTACAAGGATATAGTCATCTACAAAGACGAATACTATTCCTGCGTAAAGAGCCATGCAAAGACAGCCGACTCATATCCGGGCAGTACGATTGCCATGCAAAGCAACTATTGGCAGCTTGCCGACAAGGTGGAGATGGTCGCTACAAATATCCTGCTATCGAAGTATGCGCTGGTAAAGAATCTCGGTGTGGAGACGATCGAGATGAAGGACGACAACGGAAAGATACTGTTCAGTGCCAAGGACGGGAATGTCACCTGCAATACTGGCACGTTCAAAGGCATCAATATACAAGGAGATATAACCGCCAAGAATATAGACCTGATGTCCGGATCGGTGGAAGATTGCTCTATCATATTGGACGCTTCGGAGATTACACTTCCGGAATTGCCATTAAAGTCCGTAAATGGATTGACGAAACAATACGCCAGAACTATAAAGATCCTCAATCCAATGAAGGACGGAAATGGATTTGGCGACTTGGTATTAAAGCCTGCAAATAATAGAGTAAAAATATACGCATTCCTTTCAGATATGGATACAATAGATACGGGCGGTGATGGCCTGATTATAGAGAATGGCGGTAAAAATTCAGGAACTTACTGGGAGTTAATGGGGATTAGGAGCAACGCGATTCTTGGTGGAGCGACATGGTATATAACGGAATATTCACGTAGAGGACCATCGGCACCAGATAGTAGCTCTGGTATCGTATTGCCGGATATATCCATTAAAAAACATGATTTCCATATCCCGACACAAGATTAGTCGTATCGGATTGTTATAGCAAGGATAAAAGAATCACCGGAGCAGGAGTTTTACTTGGGCTCAATTACGATGACAATTGGTCGTAATAAAGATACAGGGAGGCTAATAATTTTTTAGTCTCCCTGTATTTCGATTAAGAAATTATGCGATTTAAAAATTAAAGATCGGATAATACTGCTATCTTTTATATAATCGGCAAATATACTAAAAATACGAAAAGATGGCTAAAAATCGGCGTTGAAAATTATCATAGTTGATTTGAAAATAAAAACAGATCGCCAAAATCACTTTTATTTTATTGATTTTCAGCGATCTGTGTTTTGTCGGGGTGGCGGGATTCGAACTCGCGACCCCCTGCTCCCAAAGCAGGTGCGCTAACCGGACTGCGCTACGCCCCGATTAATCCGGCGCAAAGGTACGTATAATTTTGATATATGCAATACGGCAATGAAAAAAGTATAATCTTTTTGAACGATAAAAAAATGAAATATCTATGCGATTTGCGGATGTTTTATATTAATTTTGCATCTCTGACGTATGTTAGGACAGAAGTGGAAGAGAGGGAAAATATACCGCTCTTTCTACTGAAACGAACAGGGCATTGCCGAGAGTGGAATATGAATCCGGCAAGCGGCTTGATCGGGGAAACAGAATATTTATAATTGAAAAACAGATATGTACAGAACTAAAACTTGTGGCGAATTACGTTTGTCGGATGTCGGTCAGCAGGTAACGCTGGCAGGCTGGGTACAACGTAGCCGTAAAATGGGCGGTATGACATTTGTCGATCTGCGCGACCGTTATGGCATTACTCAGTTGGTATTCAATCAGGAGGTGAATCATGAATTGTGCGAACGTGCCAATAAACTGGGACGTGAGTATGTGATTCAGGTTTCGGGCGAGGTTACCGAACGATCCAGCAAAAATAAAAATATCCCGACCGGCGATATCGAAATCATTGCGGGCGAATTGAAAGTACTTAGTACTTCCGAGATTCCGCCGTTCACGATCGAGGACGATACCGATGGCGGTGACGATTTGCGGATGCAATACCGTTATCTCGACCTTCGTCGTTCGTGTGTCCGTAAGAATCTGGAACTCCGTCACAAAATGGCATTTGAGGTTCGTCGTTATCTCGATGAACAGAACTTCCTCGAAGTGGAGACCCCCGTATTGGTAAAATCCACGCCCGAGGGAGCACGCGATTTTGTTGTGCCCTCGCGCATGAATCCGGGAGAATTTTATGCATTGCCGCAATCGCCTCAAACATTGAAACAGTTGTTGATGGTATCGGGTTTCGACCGTTATTTCCAAATTGTAAAATGTTTCCGCGATGAGGATTTGCGTGCCGACCGTCAGCCTGAGTTTACGCAAATCGACTGCGAAATGTCGTTTGTCGAGCAGGAAGATGTTCTCAATGTATTCGAAGGTATGGCAAAACATTTGTTCAAATATATAAAGAATATCGACTTTACCGAACCGTTCCCCCGGATGACGTGGGCGGATGCCATGAAATACTATGGTAGCGATAAGCCGGATATCCGCTTCGATATGAAGTTTGTAGAATTGAAAGATCTCACCGAAGGTCACAATTTCGTCGTGTTCGACAGTGTTCCTTTCGTAGCCGGTATTTGTGCGAAAGGATGTGCTTCATATACGCGCAAGCAATTGGACGAATTGACCGATTTCGTAAAACGTCCGCAAGTAGGCGCGAAAGGACTTGTATATGTCCGTTACGAAGAAAACGGAACATTCAAATCGTCGGTCGATAAGTTCTATTCGCAAGACGATTTGAAAGCTTGGGCGGAACGCTTCGGCGCATGCCCCGGCGACTTGATGTTGATATTGGCGGGAGAAACGATGAAGACCCGCAAGGCTTTGTGCGAACTCCGTCTCGAAATGGGTTCGCGTTTGGGCTATCGCGACAAAAACGTATATGCTCCGTTGTGGGTGATCGACTTCCCGTTGTTGGAATGGGATGAAGAAACGCAACGTTATTACGCCATGCACCATCCGTTCACATCGCCCAATCCGGAAGATGTGGATATTCTCGAATCCAATCCGGGTGCAGTACGTGCCAATGCGTACGACATGGTGGTAAACGGTGTGGAACTGGGCGGCGGATCGATTCGTATCCACGACAGCGAGTTGCAGCAACGTATGTTCAAGGTATTGGGATTCACGGCGGAAAAAGCGCAGGAGCAGTTCGGCTTCTTGATGAATGCGTTCAAATACGGAGCACCGCCTCACGGAGGTCTGGCATTCGGTCTCGACCGTTTCGTCTCTATCTTTGCCGGTTTGGATTCGATCCGCGACTGCATTGCGTTCCCGAAAAACAATTCCGGACGCGATGTGATGTTGGATGCGCCCTCCGTGATCGACGATATGCAATTGGATGAATTGCAATTGAAGGTAGATTTGAAAGAAAAAAAATAGTCCGGATATGGCGACGGTCGGAGATATAGCACGAGCCATAGAAGAGTTCGCCCCGTTGTCGTGGCAGGAAAGCTACGACAACGCCGGGTTGCAACTCGGTGACAGATCGCGTGAGGCGACAGGAGCACTGCTTTGTATTGATGTGACGGAAGAGGTAGTGGACGAGGCGATTGCCCGTAACGTGAATCTGATCGTGTCGCATCATCCGTTGCTGTTTAAGGGCGTGAAGTCGCTGACTGGAAAGAGTGCGGTCGAACGGACTGTAATAAAAGCGATCCGGAACGATATAGCCGTCTATTCCGCCCATACCAATCTGGACAATGCCCCCGGTGGCGTAAATTACCGTATTGCCGAAATCCTCGGATTGCAGAATGTACGGATTCTCGATCCGGTGCATGGACTGCTGATGAAGTTGGTGACTTATGTGCCCGTAGCCGATGCGGAATCCGTGCGTCGGGCTTTGTTCTCTGCCGGGGCAGGGCATATCGGCAATTACGATTGCTGTGCGTTCAGTCAGCAGGGAAGTGGCAGTTTCAGGGCAGGCGAGGGGTCACATCCCTATTGCGGGAGTATCGGCGAGATACACCATGAGCCCGAAGAACGGATAGAGGTGATATTGCCGGCATATTTGCAGTCGGCTGTTGTGTCGGCATTGTTGTCGGCACATCCCTACGAAGAACCTGCTTACGATTTGATTGCCTTGCAGAACAGTTGGCAGAATGTCGGAGGCGGGATTATCGGTGAATTGCCTTGCGCCGAAGACGAGACGGAACTGTTGCAGAAGATCAAATCGGGCTTTTCTGCCGGATGTCTGAAACATTCGCGGTTGCTGAATCGTCCGGTACGGACTGTTGCCGTATGTGGCGGGGCAGGTGCTTCGCTCGCGTCGTGTGCTGTAGCTGCCGGTGCCGATCTGTTTCTGACCGGAGAGATCCGTTATCACGACTATTTCGAATACGACGGACGTATTTTGCTGGCGGAAATCGGGCATTATGAAAGCGAACAATTCACAAAAGATATTTTTTGTGATATAATTCAAAAAAAATTCCCTACCTTTGCGATTCATTATACAAAGGTAGAAACGAATCCCATAAATTATTTGTAAATAATATGGCTACAAGTAAAGTTGAAAAAGAATACACAGTGGAAGAAAAGCTGAAAACGCTGTACGAGTTGCAGACGATGCTTTCCGAGATCGACCGTATCAAAACCTTGCGCGGTGAACTCCCGCTGGAAGTACAGGATTTGGAAGATGAGATTATCGGTTTGGAAACTCGTATCAAAAACTTCCAGACGGAAATCGAAGAACTTCAATCCGCTATTGCCGGTAAGAAAGTCGAAATCCAGAACAGCAAGACGTTGATCGACAAATACACGGCTCAACAAGATAATGTCCGTAACAACAAAGAATTCGATTTCCTGTCGAAAGAGATCGAATACCAGAATCTGGAAATCGAACTGAGCGAAAAGCGTATTCGCGAATTTACCGAGGCTCAACAAAACAAAGCCGCAGAGGTAGAACATTGCAAAGAGACTTTGGCAGATCGCCGTCACATATTGGCTGAAAAGAAAAACGAATTGGAAGAGATCGTTTCCGAGACCAAACAAGACGAAGAAAAACTGCGCGAGAAAGCGAAGAATCTCGAAACGAAAGTAGAACCCCGTCTGTTGGCTGCATTCAAACGGATTCGTAAAAATGCCCGTAACGGTCTGGCTGTCGTTTATATTCAGCGCGACGCCTGCGGTGGTTGCTTCAACCGTATTCCGCCCCAAAGACAACTCGACATCAAGATGCGCAAAAAAATTATCGTTTGCGAATACTGCGGTCGTATTATGATTGACCCCGAATTGGCGGGTATCGCTGCCGAAGAGGTAAAATAAATCGGGCGGGGCGAGGTCTTCATGACACATCGCCTTCGAAAAAGAACTGTGTTAATTATCATAATAAGCCGAAAGAGAGTATCTCGTTCGGCTTATCTTTTTAAATTTAGAACTGTAAAAAACACCGCGTTATGATTTTAGGAACATTGAGAGACAGCGCACGTATCGAAGCGTTGCATCCGGCATTCAAACAATTATTCGATTATGTAAAATCGCACGACCTCTTGCACGAAGAGTTGGGACGTATCGACTTGGATGGCGATAAATTATTTATCAATAATTCCGAATCGACTCTGGTTGCCAAGGAAGGAGCCAAAGTAGAAGTGCATCACGATTATATCGACGTTCACATTCCGTTGGACGGCGTTGAAGTGATCGGCTGGAATCCGACCGACGAACTGACCGACCGTTTGACGGATTACGATCCGGTAAAAGACCGTGAGTTCTTTGCTACTCCTGCCTGCGCATCGTATGTCAATGTTCGTCCGGGCGAATTTCTGATCGTTTATCCCGAAGACGGACATGCACCCATTATCGGAGAAGGCAAATTGCGTAAATTGTGCGCGAAAGTGAAAGTGAACTATTGATCTTCAATCCCCCGGGATGGCTGCAATACGGCTATCCTAAGCGAAGAAATAAGGGGGCGTTAATAAAAAGAACCAGCCCTCGGCACAGATTCTTGTGACGAGGGCTGGTCCTTTAAAAGGGTAGAGGTTTAATACCCTTTGAGTACAGTCGTTTTGTTATTTCTTTTCGGTATCGGTTTTCATGCTGGCGAATGCCAGATAGGCGATGATAGCCAGATAGGCGACTAACCCGATAGCTTGTTTTACCGTTTCGCTCCATTCGCAGTTGTATTCGAATCCGGCGAAACGCATACCTGCGCTTACTACACCCATCAAGGCTCCGCCGGCAATAAATCCGGAGGCGAGGAGAGTGCCTTTGTCTACACGCGCTTTATTCAATGCTTCATTTTTCGAGCGGGAACCTACGTACCAACTTACCAGACCGCCGATTACTAACGGTGTGTTCAAGTGCAAAGGAATGAACATTCCCAAGGCAAAAGCCAATGCCGGAACTTTAAATAAGGTCAGCAATACAGCCAATACGGCTCCGATGCCGTAAAGGATCCACGGTGCGCTTTCGCCGCTCATCAACGGATCGATAACGGCTGCCATGGCATTGGCTTGGGGGGCGATCAGCGCATTTTCACCGGTGAATCCGTAAGTCTCATTTAAAATGAGGATAACACCGCCTACTGTTGCGGCGGATACCAGTGTACCGAGGAATTTCCATGTTTCCTGTTTGGCAGGGGTAGAACCGAGCCAATAACCGATTTTCAAGTCCGTAATGAAGCCTCCTGCCATGGAGAGAGCCGTACATACGACACCGCCGATAATCAAGGCTGCCACCATACCGCTTGTACCTTTCAATCCGATAGCTACCAGAACTACCGATGCGAGGATCAAGGTCATCAGGGTCATACCCGATACCGGGTTCGAACCTACGATAGCGATAGCGTTGGCTGCAACTGTGGTGAACAGGAATGCGATAATCGTAACGACGAGGAATGCGATGATTGCTTGCCAGATGTTATGAATGACTCCGATATAGAAGAACAACAAGGTGCAAAGCAATGCTACGATAGCGGCGATAGCTACGAATTTCATCGACAGGTCGCGTTGTGTGCGCGGTGTCTTCTCCTTGTCGGCAGATGCGCTTTTCCCGCTCAGCTCTTTTGAAGCCAAGCCTACTGCACCTTTTATGATTCCCCACGATTTGATAATACCGATCACACCAGCCATGGCAATACCGCCGATACCGATGTAACGTGCGTATGTCGTGAAGATTGTTTCGGGTGTCATTGCACCTACGGTTTCGGTGATATGGCTATTGCCCAGAGTGAGAACCACATCGCCCCAAATCAAGTTCATTCCCGGGATAATGACGAACCAGACGAACAGCGAACCGGCACAGATGATCATACAGTATTTCAGACCGATGATATAGCCCAAGCCCAGAATGGCGGCGCTGGTATTGACCGTAAATACGGCTTTGGCTTTTTGTGCTACCGCTTCGCCGAACGGCAGGATGCGGGTAGTCAGTACCTCGCTCCAAAATCCGAAAGTGGAGAGGCAGAAGTCGTACAGACCGCCGATAAGACCGGCGAATATAAGCGGTTTAGCCTGATTACCGGCTTTCTCGCCCGATACCAACACTTGTGTTGTGGCGGTAGCTTCGGGGAAAGGATATTTGCCGTGCATGTCCGAAACGAAATATTTCCGGAACGGGATCAGGAATAAAATACCTAAGATACCGCCCAGCAGAGAACTGAGGAATACTTCCATGAAGTTCACAGTCAGTTCGGGGTATTTGGCTTGCAGGATATACAAAGCCGGGAGGGTGAATATGGCACCGGCAACGATCACGCCCGAACAAGCGCCGATCGATTGAATGATGACATTCTCGCCCAAAGCATTCTTACGTTTTGTCCCGTTCGACAAACCGACGGCGATGATAGCGATGGGAATGGCAGCTTCGAACACTTGTCCGACTTTCAGTCCCAAAAAAGCGGCGGCGGCAGAAAAGATGACCGCCATGACGATTCCCCACGATACCGACCATACGGTCACTTCGGGATATACTTTTCCCGGCGACATGATCGGGTGGTACTCTTCGCCTTCCTTTAATTCCCGAAATGCGTTATCCGGCAATTCAACAGGCTGATTTTCTTTATTTTCCATTTGCTATTTTGGATGTTAGATAGTAAATATATTAAAAAACGATGCAAGATAATAAAAAATGTACATATATACTTTATAAGATGGTTTACTTTTTGGGGGGCAGGATACAAAATCGTATCGCGGCAGGATAGCCGCGATAGGTAAGCCTTGATATGTTAGTTTTGTAAAAACGTATTTGGATATGCCGGCTTTTGGATAGTCAGGTTGCTGTGCAACCGTTTTCCGGGTATGTAAACCGATTACTATCCGGCAGCTTGTTTTGCCGGTTTATTTCGGAAGACAGTAAAATGTATTCTGCCGCAACAGGTGGTGATCCGGTTGCGGCAGGAGTGTTGTTTTGCGAATACAGTTGTAAAAAGTTTATAATTCACCGTTCGCTGTTATTGAAGAGCAATTGGATTGGAGAATACTGCAAGCCGTTTCTGTTTCTATGGTTTCAATAATCCGTAGAAGTAGGCGGCAGTAGCACCGCCGTCTATCAGAATATCGGATCCGGTGATAAATGCTCCGCGGTCGCTCATCAGCAATTCCGCTACATTGGCGACTTCATCGGCTGTACCCGGACGACCTGCCGGACATTGAGCGAACATATTTTTGTAGAAGTTGCCGCGTGGTCCGTTGAATTCATCTATGGCAAGCGGAGTGACTATGATGCCCGGTGAAATAGAATTGATCCGTGCACCCCGTTTGCCCCAATGTACGGCTTCCGCCATAACCCGTTTTACATTGCAGCGTTTGGCTAATTGGTAGGCATGCAGTGTGTCGTGTATGTTTTCAGGTCGGAGCAGGTCGATAGATAGCAGTTGCTCGGTCGGAGTGGTCGCAAGCTGTTCATCCTCTTCGGCGGTCAAAGCCGGCAGTCGATATCCCGATTGGCTGGAAATAGTGACCCCCGTACCTTTTTCGGCAATGACTTTACCGACTTCTTCCAAAAGAACAGCCGTGCCGTAGAGATCTACTTTTAGAATGGTTTCTATGGAGGCTTGGCTCGGCGATACGCCGGCCGCATTGATAAGCATTTTTATTTTGCCGAGTCTTTGAGCATTATCTGTCAGATCCAGAATGGATTCGCGTGAAGATAAATCCATTTCGAACGGGGAGGCATCGAATCCTGCCCGGTTCATGGTTTCTGCCATGAGTTCCGCATTGGCGATTCGTCTGTCGCCGATTATTATTTTCATTCCGTATCCCATGCGGCGGGCTATGGCTATACCTATCTGACCCGCTCCGGTCAGTATCATTACTTCTTTTTTCATCGTTGTTTGTTTTTGGACGACGGTTATTCCGTCTTGTCTGGGAGTTGGTGGGGTTGTAAAGGGAGTGTTTGTGGTTCTATCTTACGGATTACCCGTGCCGGATTTCCGGCTACGATTGTATTCGGTTCTACATCTTTGGTGACTACGCTACCAGCCCCAACAACACTGTTTTCTCCAATGGTGATGCCGGGCAGAATGGTCGCCCCCGCTCCGATCCATGCCCGGCGGCAGATATGTACCGGTTTGCAAGTGATTATCATGCGGTTTTCCAGATCGTGATTGTTGGAGATCAATTGTACATTGGCTGCAACTTGTGCTTCATCGTCTATGGTAATGCCTCCGGCAGCCATCATCAGACAGCCGTTCATGATGATGACATGCTTGCCGATTTTTACATGGTGGGCTCTTACGACTGTAATTGGAGTTCTAATTACACTTCCTTCTCCCATATTGGGGAAAAGTTGGTGGAGCAACCTGTCGTATTCTTCCGTCAGGGGCAGGGTATGATTTAGTTCGAATGCCAGTCGGGTCTGTTCTGCCGCCAATGTCAGATCTTCTTCGCTTTGATTGGCGCAGTCTATTCTGATTTCGTCCATATCTATTTATGCTTTAATACGTGATTGAAAATATTTTGACGCTTCAAAAGTACAGTGTACGGCTTGTTTATGACCTATCCGGATTACGGATTGGATTACCTGAAATACAGATTGTGATAACCCTCTTTCCCGTTTCTCTTTTTTATACTACCTTTGTAAGAATATGGGTGGCATTTGTCGTCTGTATTTATATGGAGAGAAGCATTCATGGTCGATAACGTTGTTGTAGATACAGATAATAAGGAATTTAATGATGCGCTGAGTTTGGTGCAATATACTTCGCAGTCGATTTTCCTGACCGGAAAAGCCGGTACGGGAAAATCCACATTCCTGCGGTATATTTGCGAACAGACCCGGAAGAAGTATGTCGTGTTGGCTCCTACCGGAGTCGCGGCGATCAATGCGGGCGGTTGTACGATCCACTCGTTTTTCAAGATGCCTTTTCGTCCGATATTGCCCGATGATCCGGATTTGAGCTTATCCGGGGGGCGTATTTACGAATTGCTGAAATACAGCAAGAAACAACGGCAGTTGCTTCGCGAACTGGAATTGGTGATTATCGACGAAATTTCGATGGTACGTGCCGATATGATCGACTTTATCGATCGGGTGTTGAGGGTATATTCGGGCAATATGCGCGATCCGTTCGGCGGGAAACAATTGTTGCTGGTAGGCGATATTTATCAATTGGAACCGGTTGTTACCGCCGATACACGCGATATACTGAACCGTTTTTATCCGAATGCTTATTTCTTCTCGGCAAAAGTCTTTCGGGAAATATCATTGGTGCCGATCGAGTTGCGTAAAGTGTATCGGCAGACCGATCCCCGTTTTGTCGCTTTGCTGGACTGCGTGCGGAGCAATACGGCAACACGGGCGGAACTGGATATGATCAACAGCCGTTACAATCCGAATTACGAAAGTGCCGAAGATGAATTTTCGATTACATTGGCAACGCGCCGCGATCAGGTCGATTATATCAACGAACGGAAATTGCAGGCATTGGACGAAGAGGAATATACGTTCGTCGGTCGGATAAAAGGCGATTTCCCCGAAAGCAGTTTACCCACCTTGTTGGAACTGACTTTGAAAAAAGGTGCACAGGTATTGTTTATCAAAAACGATCCCGACCGCCGTTGGGTGAACGGGTCGTTAGGTATCATCTCCGACATTTCGTCCGACCAACGTATTTCGGTAATATTGGAAACCGGAGAAGAATTTGATGTAGAGCGTGAAGTCTGGGAAAATACGAAGTACACTTATAATGAGAAAGAAAAACGGATCGAAGAATCGGTATTAGGTACGTTTGTACAGTATCCGTTGCGTTTGGCATGGGCGATTACGGTGCATAAAAGTCAGGGGCTGACGTTCAATCATGTCGTTGTCGATTTCACCGGAGGAGCTTTTGCCGGCGGACAGGCTTATGTGGCATTGAGCCGTTGCACATCGTTGGACGGATTGGTACTGAAAAAGGAGATGACACACCGCGATATATTTGTCAATCCGGAAGTCGTCCGGTTCAGCCGGATGTTCAATAACGAAGCCTTGATCGAAAAATCGTTAAAGGCAGCACAAGCCGACCGATTGTATCACGAGGCAGCCGGATATTTCGATAATGCCGATTTCGAGGCTTTTCTCGATACTTTTTTTAAGGCGATCCATACCCGGTACGACATTGAGAAACCCGTAGCCAAACGATATATCCGTCGTAAGCTGGGGGTGATCCGAAAACTTCGGGATGAAAATGCCGCCTTGCGCGATGAGCTGAACGAGCGGAATGCCGCCTTGCGCAAATATGCGTATGAATATTATTTGTTGGGCAATGAGTGTGTGACCAAAGCACACGATTCGCGGGCTGCACTGGCGAACTTCGACAAGGCTTTGTCGCTCGATCCGACATTGGTCGATGCTTGGGTGAGAAAAGGAGTGACACTGAGCGATATGAACGACAAGCACGAAGCGATGGTGTGCTTCAACGAAGCGGTGAGGTTGAGTCCCCGTCTTTTCAAGGCAGTTTATAATCGCGGGAAGCTCCGCTACGAATTGGGTGAGTACGAAGGGGCTTTGTCCGATCTGGCAAAAGCTGTGGAGTTGAAACCCCTAAATGCGACGGCTCACGATCGGTTGGGGGATGCATTCATAAAAATGGATCTGCCCGATTTCGCTCAAAAGCATTGGAACATTGCCGAAACTATACGCGAAAACAAACAGAACAAAAATTGACGGATAAGGGGGCGGCAATCCGGAAACTGACACGATCGCCGTTCATTTGTCTTTTGCAATGCCGTCTGAATAAACATGTCGGGAGGAATATAGCCGATCTGTTGTGTAGTTTGGTATAGGGTGTCCGGTGCTTAGCCAATAACGTCATCTTCATTTCACAGGAGATCTTGGACTTTCTCTAACGCACCGAAAAGGGGTTGTACCGAAATTTTTCATTTCGACACAACCCCTTTATGTTTTTCGACTGAAATCTGTCGGGCAGATTAATTGACCTTACGGATCAATTCCATACCTTTCAAGATAGCCTGTTCGTTCATCGGAATCAATTTGTGGTGACGTTCGGGAAGTGATTTTTTCAACCCTTTCAGCACGTTTTCCAATGTAACCATCGGTTTGATTTTCAACAGACCTCCGAGGATGATCATATTGAATGCTTTCGTATTGTTCATTTCTACCGCTGCATCCATGGCATCGATACAATAGATATTGATGTCGGTACGGGTAGGAGCGTGGTGAATACCGTAGCTATCGTAAATCAGCACTCCGCCCGGTTTGATTTTCGATTCGAACTTGTCGAGAGAAGGCTGGTTCAGAATGATAGCCGCATCGAATGCGTTCAAGATCGGTGAACTGATGCGGTTGTCGCTCAAAATAACGGTAACGTTTGCCGTACCGCCGCGTTGTTCGGGTCCGTATGACGGCATCCAGCTTACCTCCTTGTCTTCCATCAGACCGGAATAAGCCAATATTTTGCCCATGGATAATACACCTTGTCCTCCGAAACCGGCTATGATAATTTCTTCTGTCATTGCAGTACGTTTTTAATTTTAAATATTCTTGATATCTCCGAGCGGATATTTGGCAAACATGTGTTCTACCATCCATTCGTTCGATTTCACCGGAGTCTGTTTCCAGCCGGAGTTACAGGTCGAAACAACCTCTACCAACGATGCGCCTTTCCGGTTCATAGAGTTTTCGAAAGCCTGACGGATCGCTTTTTTAGCCTTGCGTACCGCAGCAGCCGTATGTACACTCTGACGGGTCACATAACAAGCTCCGTCCAACTCTTTGATCAAGTCGGCGATGCGCAACGGGTATCCGTTCAGTTCTACGTTACGGCCGTAAGGACAGGTAGCTGTCACCATACCTTCGAGTGTAGTCGGTGCCATCTGACCGCCCGTCATGCCGTAGATAGCATTGTTGATAAAGATAATGGCGATATTTTCGCCGCGGTTGCAGGCGTGAATCGTTTCGGCAGTACCGATAGCCGCCAAGTCGCCGTCGCCCTGATAGGTAAATACCAGACGGTCGGGATAAAGGCGTTTCAATGCCGTTGCAATGGCGGGAGCACGTCCGTGGGCGGCTTCCACCCAGTCGATGTCGATATATTTATAGGCGAAAACAGCGCAACCTACCGGCGATACGCCGATTGCCTTGTTTTCCAAACCCATCTCTTCGATTACTTCCGCAATCAATTTATGTACTACCCCGTGGCTACATCCCGGACAATAGTGCATGGAAGTATCGTTCAACAATCTTGGTTTTGCATATACCAGATTTTCGGGTTTTATCATTTCGTTTGTATCCATCTTTTTAATATTATGAATTGGAACACAATTCGGGTACTACATTAATTTTTCTTTGATAGCGGCGAGTACTTCGTCCGGAGCGGGAACAATACCGCCCAAGCGTCCGAAATGTTCTACTTTCACTTTGCCGTTTACAGCCAGACGAACATCTTCGACCATTTGTCCGGCATTCAGTTCTACCGACATGATACCTTTCACATGTTCGGCAGCTTTCGCTACGGCTTCGTACGGATAGGGCCACAAGGTGATAGGACGGAGCAGACCGAGTTTGATACCTTCGGCGGCCGCCAGTTCGATAGTCTTCTGGCAGATACGAGCCATAGATCCGAATGCGACCATCAGGTAGTCGGCACCATCGCAGTTGATCTCTTCGTAACGTACTTCGTTTTCGCAGATGCGTTTGTAAGTAGCTTGGAAACGGATATTGTTTTTTTCCATTTCGGCGGGATCCAATTCGAGCGATGTGATTACATTGCCTTTACGGTCGGGCGATTTGCCCATGGCAGCCCACGGCATTTCCTTGCGGATCTGTTCTTCTGTACGGCGGGGACGGAAGGGGGGAAGTACCACTTTTTCCATCATTTGCCCGATAACGCCATCGGAAAGAATGATTGCCGGGTTGCGGTATTTGAATGCCAGATCGAAACCGAGGGCGACGAAGTCTGCCATTTCTTGAACCGATGCAGGTGCAAGCGTGATCAACCGGTAGTCTCCGTGTCCGCCGCCTTTTACGGTTTGGAAATAATCTGCCTGGCTGGGTTGGATCGTTCCCAAACCGGGACCGCCACGCATCACGTTTACGATAAGACAAGGCAATTCGGCTCCTGCCAAATAGGAAACCCCTTCTTGCATCAAGCTGATACCGGGGCTTGAAGAGGAGGTCATTACGGCTTTACCGGCTGCTGCGCCGCCATATACCATGTTGATGGAAGATACCTCGCTTTCGGCTTGAAGCACAACCATACCCGTCGTTTTCCACGGCTCTAAAACCATTAATGTTTCCATTACTTCCGATTGAGGCGTAATGGGGTAACCGAAGTATCCGTCCGCACCATAACGAATAGCCGCATGGGCGATAGCTTCGTTACCTTTCATTAATTGTACGTCTTCTTTCATATCTGATTGAATCTTAGATTTATAGTTCGTTTATGGTTACAATTTCACTTTGTAAACCGTTATACACCCATCGGGACACACCAGTCCGCAACTTGCACAGCCGATACATTCGTCGGGATTCTTCATATAAGCGTAGTGATACCCTTTGTCGTTCACCTCTTTGGCTTGGAGAGCCAAAACATCCGACGGGCAAGCGACTACGCATAGCTCACAACCTTTACAGCGTTCGCTATCTACTACAATCGTACCTTTAATTTTAGCCATAGAATTTAAATTTTGTGTACTGCAAATATAAACTTTTATTTTTAATTTGAAAGCAAAAAAGCATTTATTTTCACTTTCTTATGCTTGTTTGCTAATATATTGATAAACAAATGGATATAAAAATCAGCCGTTCGGATATGCCTCTTATCCGAACGGCTGATTACAACAAAAGACCTCCGGAGAGGTCTTTTGTATAGTTACTCGCTTTCAATCTGTTATCCGATCGTAATGCCGGAAAATCCCATGAATGCCATAGCCAGAAGTCCGGCGGCAACCAATGCGATCGGTGCGCCTTTCATGGCTTTCGGGACATTATTCAGGCTCAATTGTTCGCGGATTCCGGCGAATAAAGTCAGAGCCAACGTGAAACCGATTGCAGTAGAAATAGCGAATACAACCGATTCAAGCAAAGAAAAATCTTTTTGAATGACCATGATGGCAACACCCAGAATCGTACAGTTGGTCGTAATCAACGGCAGGAATACACCTAATGATTGGTATAATGCCGGCGACACTTTTTTCATGACGATTTCGAGCATCTGCACCAATGCGGCGATTACCAGAATAAATACGATCGTTTGCATGAATTGCAGTCCGAACGGATTCAGCAGGTAGCTTTGCAGCAAATAGGTGACGATAGTGGCGATAGTCATCACAAACGTAACGGCTGCGCCCATACCCAGTGCCGAGTCGATTTTCTTGGAAACGCCGAGGAACGGGCATATACCCAAGAATTGTGCCAATACGATGTTGTTTACAAAGATGGCGGTAACAAAAATAGATATATAGGCTAACATCGTTATTTCGTTTTTAATTGGTTAATAATGGCGATCAGGAATCCCAGTACGATGAATGCACCCGGAGCGAGGACGAAGATCAACGATCCGAAGTTCTCGGGATAAATGGCAATGTCGAAGATTCTACCGGTTCCGAGCAGTTCGCGCACGGCACCCAGCAAGGTAAGTGCCAAAGTGAAGCCGAGACCGATTCCGAGACCGTCGAACATGGAGTCGAGCGGATTGTTTTTAGCGGCAAAGGCTTCGGCGCGGCCGAGCACGATACAGTTTACGACAATTAGCGGGATAAAGAGACCCAGACTGGCGTACAATCCCGGTACGTAGGCTTGCATACACAATTGCAGGATCGTTACGAAGGTTGCGATCACCACGATGTAGCACGGGATACGTACTTTGTCGGGGACGATATTTTTAATCAGCGATATAACGATATTCGAAAGTATCAATACGAACATGGTCGATAATCCCATACCCATACCGTTGATGGCTGAGGAGGTTGTACCCAATGTCGGACACATACCCAACATCAGCACGAATACCGGATTCTCCTTTATGATACCGTTCAATATGATTTTCATTTTATTCATAGCCTGCCTCCTTATTCGTTAGTATTGGTTTTATTGCACGAAGTAGCCCCCGTAGTGGCGTCGCAGCATTGGGAGAGTACGGCATACGCGCTACGTACCATTTCGAGGAATGCACGCGAACTGATGGTTGCCGCAGTGATGGCGTCGATGTCGCCGCCGTCTTTCGATACGGTCAGATTCGTCTGTCCGGCATTTCTTCCGATGATACACTGTCCCGGTTTGTCCGTATTGCTGAACCATTCCTGCATTTTTGAGCCTAATCCCGGTGTTTCGGCATGGCTCAGCACTTGATAGTTCAGAATGTTTCCTTCGTTGTCGAAACCGACCATCATTTTCACTTCTCCGCCGAATCCGTTTTTGGTAAGCGTTTCTACGGCAATGCCTTTCTGCGCGCCATCCCATTTTGCCGGATATACGGTCATGGTCAATTGGTCTTTCGTACCTTCGTTCAAAACATATTCATAACAATCCTCTATGGGGGAGTTGTTAAATTCCGGGGTCACTTTTTTGATAGCGGCTTCGCGGCTTGCCTTTTCGGCTTGCGCGATCGGCTCTTTCGTTACTTTATACGTAAAGCCCAGTGCCGCACCGGTGATGACGGTAAATGCCGTGAGCACTACCACCATATTTAATAATGTGGATTTCGTTTTAGCCATGTTTTACTACCTCCCCAAATTTTTTCGGTTTCATATAATTATTAATCAGCGGAGTAAAGGCATTCATAATCAGAATGGCAAACGACATGCCTTCGGGATAGGCACCCCATTGACGGATAACAACGGTGGTGATACCGATCAATACTCCGTAAAGAATCATACCGCCTTTGCTCATCGGTGAGGTAACATAGTCTGTCGCCATGAAAATAGAACCCAACAGCATACCGCCGGAAAGAAGTTGCAGTACGGGATCCGCTCCGATCAGCAGGGAGAATATGGTTACCGTACCCAATATGGCTACCGGTATGTGCCATGTAATGATCCGCCGGTAAAGCATATAGGCAAAACCCAACAGCAATGCGATTGCGCCGACTTCGCCCAAACTACCGCCCATATTGCCTAATAGCAGGTCGGTGGCGTTATAATCGACAGCGATGCCTTCATTGAGTTTGCTGAGCAAGGTCGATCCGGTTTCCGCATCCAGATATTGGGTGCGCGATCCGGGAACAGGCCAGGTCGTCATCTGTACCGGGAACGAGATCAACAGAAATACACGTCCTACCAATGCCGGATTGAAGATGTTGTTTCCCAATCCGCCGAACGACATTTTTCCGATTCCGATAGCGACCAGTGCGCCGATCACGATGATCCAGACGGGAAGGTTGGACGGGAGGTTGAATGCCAGCAGAACGCCGGTCAGTATGGCAGAGCCGTTCATAATCGTACATTCGCCTTTGATCAGGTATTTCTGAATCAGGTATTCGAAAATGACGCACGACAAAACCGATACGAGAGTAACGATCAATGCCCCGATACCGAAGTAGTACAGCGATACTAAGAAAGCCGGTATCAAAGCAATCAGCACGCCGTACATGGCTTGCGAAACAGAGTTGCCGCTATGTACATGTGGTGCAGGGGATATAATGAGTTTTTTATCCATAACACGATTTCTTTATTGGTTATTTTTTAGCCCGGCTACGGATAATCGCTCCTACCTGACTTTTTCCTATACGGACATAATCGAGCAACGGACGGTTTGCCGGACAGGTGAATGTACAGCATCCGCATTCGATACAATCCATGATGTTTTCTTTTTCGGCTCTGTCGAGCATGTTCAGGCTCGATACTTTTGCCAGCAAGTAGGGTTCGAGACCCATCGGGCAAGCCGATACGCATTTTGCGCAACGGATACACGGTTCCTCTTTCTTTCTGGTTGCTTCCGATTCGGGAATAATGAGTACGCCGGAAGTTCCTTTGCCTACGGGCGAGGAGAGGGAAACTGCGGCTCTACCCATCATCGGTCCGCCCAGAATTACTTTTCCGCTATCTTCGGGTAAACCTCCCGCAGCTTCGATCAGGTTGGCTACCGGAGTACCGAGGCGTACGAGGAAGTTACCGGGATTTTTCAACGATTTTCCGGTAACGGTCATTACGCGTTCTACCAGCGGTTTGTTTTTCTGTACGGCTTCATACACGGCGTATGCGGTCGCTACGTTTTGCACTACGGCACCCGTAGAAATAGGCAGTGCACCGCTGGCTACCTGCCGGCGGATTATGGCGTCGATCAATTGTTTTTCGCCACCTTGCGGGTATCTCACTTTCAACGGCTGGACTTCGATGCCGAGGTAACCGGACGCTACCCGGCTTAATGTCGCGATTGCGTCGGGCTTGTTGTTTTCGATTCCGATTACAGCTTTCGAAACATTGATCGCTTTCATCAATATGGCTACGCCCTCTACGATTTGTTCCGGTTTGGCAAGCATCAAGGCGTGGTCGTTCGTCAGATACGGTTCGCATTCGACGGCATTGATGATCAGGATCTCCGCCTTATTTCCCGGAGGCGGACAGAGCTTTACTTTCGAAGGGAAAGTAGCACCGCCCAAGCCTACGATACCTTTTTCACCGATGATGTCTACGATCTCTTTGGCGGTAAGCGGGCAGCCCTTTACCAGCTTTTCGCTGCGGTCGATACTCTCTTCCCATTCATCGCCCTCCACGTCTATGATAACGGCAGCTTTGGTATATCCGTTGCTGTCGGTTACGTTTTCTATCTTGGCTACCGTTCCGGATACCGGAGAGTGGATATTGGCAGATACGAATCCGTTGGCTTGTGCCAATAGGGTTCCTACTTTTACATGGTCGCCTTTGTTCACGACACATTGTGCAGGAGCTCCGATATGTTGAGATAGCATAATGGAGACCTGTTTCGGCAATTCGAGCGTTTGGATCGCTTTACCTGCCGTCAGTTTATTTTCCGGTGGATGCACGCCACCTATGCGGAATGTTTTCAACATAAATATCAGTATTAGTTATTTTCAGATTCTTGGGCTACTTCACTTACTGCCGGCTTTTTCGGCGGGAAATTCAATGCGTGAATGGCTCCGGTGGGGCAGACATCGACACATTTCCGGCACAAGCGGCATTTGTTGTAGTCGATGTAAGCGACGTTGTCGATTACCGTAATGGCTTCGAACGGACACTCTTTGGCACATTTGCCACATCCGATACAAGCTGCCGAACAAGCCTTGCGGGCTACGCCGCCTTTGTCTTTATTGACACAGCTGACGAATACCCGACGCGATTTAGGTCCTTTCTTGCGAAGTTCGATGATGTGGCGTGGACAGGCTTTCACACACGCGCCGCACGCTACGCATTTTTCTTCGTCCACTTCGGGCAGACGGGTTTCGGGATTGATTTTGATCGCGTCGAACTGGCAAGCGTTCACGCAATCGCCTTCGCCCAGACATCCGTAACTGCAATTGGTTTCACCGATGTACAGCGAATGACTGATCGCACAGCTATGCGCTCCGTTATACACGCTGGTGCGGGGGCGGTTCGCACACGATCCGTTGCACCGTACTACGGCTATTTTCGGATCGGAAGTCGCGACTTCCATTCCTAAAATAGCAGCGACTTTCGACATGGTGGCGCTACCGCCCACAGGGCACAGAAGTCCGTCGAGAGAACTTGCTTTCGTGCATTTCTCGGCAAAATTCCGGCATCCCGCAGACCCGCAACCGCCACAATTGGCACCCGGTAGACAAGCTTCCACTTCGTCGATACGGGGATCTTCCTGAACTTTAAACTTTTGCGCAACGAAGTAAAGAATGATTGCGCTAACAGCTCCGATAGTTCCTAAGGAAATGATTGCTACTGTTAATACATCCATAAAATTTATATTAGTGTGTTTATTGACATAATGGTTTTACCGTCTTAGGGTAAACACAAATTCTTTCTTTATTTTATTTCTGAACAAATATAGTATAATATAATAAGGTATAAGCGATGCAAGGGCAATTATTCCGGACAATACTTCATTGCCGGTCAGGTATAATGCGAGGAGGAGTATGAGGAACAGGCAACAGAACGGGTAGATGGCTGAAAGGAGAACGGCTTTTTTCCCTAAGGTCGCAGCCATGCCTACGGTAACCCGATCGCCGCAACGGTAAGCGTCCGTATCGACGGTGTTGATGTCTATGTCTTTCTCTTTTTTATCGGACAACGTACATGCCGATGCTGCATGGCAACCGCTGCAAGCGGAATTTTGTACGATTCGTACTCGAATGTGGCCGGGATATATGTGTGTGATTATGCCTTCATGTTCGATTAGATTTGCCATTTTTGTAATGTTGAGTTTGCAATTTGAGGCAAAAGTAATAATTTCTTACGAAAAATATGCAATCGAATCTTTTTTTTTGAGTCTCTGTGTAAGATATGAATACGGATTAAAAGTAGCCCGATGAAAGGTCATTATTCGTATCGGACGATAACTGCCCGATGCAGAGTTTAAATCTCCGGTTCGGTATATACCGGTATTCCGAATGTCGGTTGCTCATAATCAACAGTCTGAGGGAAAGAGCAACGTCGAAGACTCACCATGGCAGACAGGACGATAGCCAGCAGGATAATATACAATAACAGCCGGGAATTTTTGATCGCTTTCTTTGCCATGGCAATTAATTGGAGAAGTCGATGGAAACTCCGAACTGGAACATGTTCGGATTCATCGGGTAGTGCGGCAATGCAAAATAATTGTTGCCGCCGAACAAGCCTTTGTTGGCGTGAGAATACAAAACGAAGAATCGCACCATTTTCAATTTACAATTGATATAGGCATCCATAAACGGATAGTTTCCTACTTTCGTTTCGTTTTGTGTATGGAATATCATGGTTGCCGGTTGGTATGCCAGACTTTTGTACGAGGTATAATAGTGGCAATCGACTCCAAACTGCACTTGCAATACTTTGGCTATCGGGAACAGAAGATACATGCGGCTGGTGAGACTAAGCTCGGGTAACGGAATTACCGAAGGTTTGCTGCTTTTCTGATAGGTGATTTCGTTATCGAAATTGAAGATGCCGAATTTCAGATCTTGTTTGAGCGTTGCGCTGAACACTTGGATAAATTTATCTTCCTGTGCCGGTACACCGTCATTGTTGAAGTAAACGTAGTTTTGCAGGTTTTCCACTCCGATATTCAGGTAGGTGCGCCAACGCTCGATCGCCAGCTCTCCGCCCAATCTGATTTTTCTGATCTTTCCGAAATGATTACGCCAGATAAAATGGTTGGAGGTATATTCTTTGAGGAAGAATGCCGGTTCTACATTCTTAAAATAGCCGTATGCCCGCACACGCACGGTGTCTTTCCACAGTCGGAAACGTGTACCGACATTTCCTCCTACTTCTACATCGCCCAGTGCCGAGCCTAACAAACCGAAGCGGGCGTTTACATAATAGGTAAGTAATTCGCCTTGTTGTTTGGAGAGTTCGCCACCTACCCATAGCAGGTTTTCGGTGGTTTTGAAACGGTTGTGTATGTAGTCGGGGCGCGGATCGCATCCTTCCGGCGTAAATCCCGGCAGCAATGTGTCGTTTACTTGTTTGAATTGTCGTACTTCGTGGGTTACGTAGGCGGCAAGTCCCATTTTCGCATATTTGTTGAACCCTTCGAGCAGCGATACGCCCAAGGTGTTGCGGAGCGACCAGTAACGGGTTTTATCGTTGGTGCCGTCTGCATCCAGATAAGTATGCTTGAAAAATTCGGCATCTTCTGCTGCCGACAGGTTTACAAAGCGGTGCGAGCCTTCGTTGTATTCGATCGTATGGATGAAACTGGTAACGGGTACGAACTCTTCCACAATGGTGGTGTCTTTCTCGACCTCCCGATAGAATCCTAATTTGTAACGGTGCGTAGCATAGTATTCTTTCCCTCTGATTCGATTGTAGGCATCGTTCAAATTGACTGGAATGGAAGTCGTATTGACGCTGCCTTGTCCGCCTTGTACCTCTTCCGGATCCAGAATATAGTTGTCGTCTTTGATTCCGCCGTTTTCCTGACTGACGAAATTATAGGTATTCAGAAACATTTGCAGGTCGTAGCGGTCGCCCATGTAACTGCCGAACAAGGAGTAGGAGAGATCTTTTGCCGCTTGGTGCGTGTAATGTCCGCGCGAAAGTATATAGTCGATATTTCCGCCTATTTCCACCCGCTTGTTCACATTGCCCGAAAATGTTCCGCTCAGATGATCCTGCGCATTTGCTTTTGATCCGCCGCTGAGGTACGATACTTGTGTGAGCGGCAGTCGTGTATTGTAGAATGTCCAGTTCGAGGCTGTCTTTATCCAGTGGGAAAGCGGCGTTTTAAAAAAGAATTCGATGTCGTCGGGACGCTGGAAGAAGATGTTGTTGATAGCGGCATTGCCCAGATTTCCGGTAGTACCGTATGCAGTAGAATAGCTCGACGGAATATCCTTGCTGTAAAAATTCAGCATCAATGTGTCCATCGGTACCCGGTATGGAGTACCCAAGGGCTGTGTCATACGCCACGAATAAGGATCGGCTATCCGTCTCTTGGGTTTTGCCGAAAGAGAAAGTCCGATTCCTAAAATCATCAGTACAACAAGAAGCTGTTGTTTCATCTATGCTGCGGATAGTTTTTTTGTTTGTTATGCGTATCGGGCAAGGTATGGTCTTGCCGATTCGAAAATGCAAAGATAGTGAAAGGCGAGTGCAGAAGCAAATGGAAACGAACGTTTTCGATAAGCCGAAAGCAGAACCGAACTTGTTCGAGCTATGCTAAGGCGAGAAAAGGTGCATGAACATGAAGTTTCACGAATTGATTCTGCCGAGCCGCCTCCTATATTCGCATATAGCGCAAAGATAGCGAATTATTTAGGGATTGCCGAGTATTTAATTCTTAAAAAACGTATGCCGGACGGTTCGCGATTTTTGCGCGGATACATCCGGTATACGTTTTTGTAAATTCAATCGGTTGGGATACAGGCGGCTATGACCTCGATAAATAGGTCTTGTGCCGGATCGGTTTTTATTTTATCTTGATCTGGCAATTGTCCAGACTCTCGATGATCGCTAATGATTCCACATGGATTCCTTTGTTCCGAAGCAATTCTCCGCCTTTCTGGAACTCTTTCTCGATGATGAATCCCATGCCGCTCAAATGCGCTCCGGCTTGTTCGATCAGGTCGAGCATGCCGATAGCGGCATTACCGTTCGCTAAAAAGTCGTCGATACAGAGCACATGATCGTCGGGTGTCAGATAGTCGCGGCTGATTGATACGGGATATTCCCGATCTTTGGTAAACGAGTGCACCGTAGTCGTCAGGGCGCGCTCCATTGTCTTCGGTTCTTTCTTCTTGGCAAAGACAACCGGTAGCCGCATCAAATATCCGGTCATGATTGCCGGAGCGATACCGCTGGCTTCTATGGTCAGTATCTTGTTGATCTTTTCGTGTTCGAAACGTTTCACGAACTCCCGGGCGATCGCTTCCATTAAAAGCGGATCCATCTGGTGATTGATGAAACTGTCTACCTTCAAGATTCCGCCGGGAAAGCATTTGCCGTTTTCACGGATGCGCTGTTTCAGTAATTCCATACTATTGGTATAAATATCGTTTGATACTCCGTTTGGGGGTCTTTTCAAACTCTTCGTAATACATTTTCAGTTTGCTTACTTGGCTGTATCCCGGCAGATCTTTGTTCAAAGTAGCCAGATTCTCGTTCATCAAAGATTCCAGTTGCTCTCCGGCGATACCCGACTGCCCCGCACTTTCGATATCGGGATAGATAAGAGCCACCAACTTTCCGTCTTGCTCCACGATCAGAGATTCGCAAACATACGGCATGTTGTTCAGTTTGTCTTCGATCTCTTCCGGATAGATATTCTGTCCGGAAGGTCCGAGTATCATATTCTTGTTTCTACCGCGCAGGTAGATAAATCCGTCTTGGTCGATCGTACACAAGTCGCCGGTATTCATCCAACCGTCTTTGAATATGGAATCGGTCGCTTCCTGATTTTTGTAATATCCCAGCATGGTGTTCTCGCCCTTAACCCACAGTTCGCCGACGGTATTGTACGGATCGGGCGAATTTACTTTCATATCCATCCGTTCTACAATCTTTCCGCACGATGCCGGTTGGGTGATGTCCCAGCTGGCGTAAGAGATCAGCGGACCGCATTCGGTCATACCGTACCCGACAGTGATCGGGAAACCGATCTTACGCAGGAAAGCCTCCACTTCCTTGTTCAAGGCAGCACCGCCGACAATGATTTCATGGATATTGCCACCGAATGTCTCTTGGAGTTTTTCTTTTATCTTGGAGAGCAGCTGCGTGTCGAGGAACGGTACTTTCAGCATGATTTTCATCATCGGTTTTTCCAACAGCGGGAACACTTTGTTGCGGATGATCTTTTCGATAATCAGCGGAACGGCGATGATCAGTTTCGGCTTTACTTCGGCAAAAGCGTCCATAATGATTTTCGGCGACGGTACACGGGTGAGGAAATGCAGGTGGCATCCTTTCAGGAACGGATGCAGCATTTCGATAACCATACCGTACATGTGCGCCATAGGCAACATACAGACAATGCCGTCGCCCGCTTGCAGGAAATCGAGATGATCCAGGCAGAATCGGACGTTCGACCACAAACTGCGGTAGGGGAGCATAACGCCTTTGGAGAATCCGGTAGATCCGGAGGTATAGTTGATTACCGCGAGTTCTTCGGGTGAATCCTTATGATATACGACATGTTCGGCGGTAAACCGGCTGGGGTATTTCTTGCCGAAAAATTCATTCAGACGTTCCCGCGCTTCGGTCAGTTTGTCGTTTCTGGAAACAAGCAGAGAGAAGTCGTTGATCAGCAGGATGCCTTCAAGCCCGGTCATTTGCATCTCGTTCAGATTTTCCCAAACGGCATCGCCGACCAAGAGCAGCTTGGCTTCGGAATGATTGACAATATGATGGATGTTGTCTGCTTTGAATTCGTGCAGGATCGGAACGGGAACAGCCCCGTAAGCCACGGATGCAAAAAATGCAACCGCCCAATGGGAGGAGTTACGTCCGCAGATAGCGATTTTATCGCCTTTCTCTATGCCGGCATGCTCGAATAGAATATGGAGTTTGGCGATTTTTCGCGCGACATCTTTATAGTGGTAGGCAACGCCATTGAAATCGCTGAGAGCTTCTTTCTCCCAATTCGATTTGATGGATTCCTCTAACAAGGTATTCAGACTCTTTTGCATATATGTTTTGAATTTGATATGAAATGTGTTTTCTCTAATTCGGACTCTTTTTTGTCTAAATCGGACAACCCGTTTCGACAAAGGTAAAATATTTATTTGTATTGGCAATAGGCAGGAAATCCCGAATCAATATTTTTTCAAGGAGAAGAGGAAATTCAATCCTCCGCCCGGATTGTTTTTGGCTCCGATTTTTCCTTTGTGGAACAATACGGCATTTTTGACGATAGCAAGTCCCAGCCCTGTACCTCCCATTTTACGGGAACGTCCTTTGTCTACCCGATAGAAGCGTTCGAAGAGACGTCCTAAATGTTCGTCCGAAACTCCTATCCCGGTATCGGAGAATGAAAAGTAGTAGTATGTATCGTCTTCCGAATAACAGTCGATCTGTACATGTGTACCGATACCGGCATAAGCAATGGCATTGTCGAGCAGGTTGCGGAAAATGGAATAGAGCAAAGCATGATTGCCCGATAGTGTCATCTGCGGATGCAACTGTGTCGATACGGTCATTTTATGTTCGGTCAAAGCCGGCATCGATTCCGTAATCACTTCGCTGACAAGAACCGACAAATCTATCGTTTCCTGATCGAACAGGTCGGATGCTTCGTCCAACCGGTTTAAAACCGAAATATCGTGCAGCAGTTCCGACAACCGACGGGTCTGGGCATAACAACGGTCGAGGAATGCCGCTTTGCGCTCTTCGTTCAGATTCTGGTTCGTAAGGATGGTTTCTAAATAACCCGATATGCTGCTGACCGGAGTTTTCAGTTCGTGGGCTATGTTTTGGGTCAGTTGCCGTTTCAGCCGTCCCTCATCTTCTTTCTGAGTGATGTCGTTGATCGATACCTCGAACGTTTTGTCGGAGAACACGATACACTTCAACGAAAAACTATAACCGTTCTTTTGCACCGTTACCGAATCGGATACCGCATCGTTTCCGTGCGACCGGGTATATAACCGTTCGGAAATGAATTGATGGATCTTTTGGAACTCTTTTTGTTCGAAGCAGGAATCGACCGTAGCGGTAGGCTTATCGGCTATGATTCCCAAGTATTGCATAAACAGGTTGTTGGCAATGATCACTTCCTTGTTTTGTGAGAAAATAGCCAACCCCTCTTTCGAAAATTGCAAGTGTTGGAACAGTTTCTCTTTTTCTTTGGACAGGGCTTTTTGCGTGTCTTGAAGACTTTTGTAGATGTGTATCAGGTTTTGTGTGATATGACCGATATCGTTGTTTATGGTTTTTATGTCGGTGTCTAAGGGCAGATTCTGTTCCGCACGTTTGGAAAATGTGTTGAGCGTAGAGATGGATTTCCCTAACCGGTTGCAGAAATAAAATAAGAAGATGATAACCAATACGGATATGGCGATCACGAAGTAGATGAACCGGTTGCTTTCCAGAAGAAAGGAACGGGTAGGAGCGGTGAACGGCAATGACGAGCGGATAACGATATCGCCGTATGTCTTTGCCGAATAGAAAAAGTATTGGTTCAATGTTTCGGAATAGCGCAGGGCATATCCGTAGCCGTTATGCAGGGCATTTTTGATTTCGGGTCTCGACAGGTGCGAAGTATATGCCGAATCTTTGTCGGCGCTGTGGGGGGTGCTCTCCGACAGGATCCTACCGTCGGTTGCCGATACGATCGTCACCCGCAGCGGGCGTTGGGTAATAGAGGCGATTATCGAATCGAGCGATAGGTTTCGTCCGTTCTTTTGTATTGTCTGTTTATATATCAGGTCGTTGTAATCCAAAAGAACGTCGTTCAGCAATTCCTGACGGGCGCTTCGCTCCATATTGTATTGTGCTCCCAGAATGATAGCGACAAACACGACGAACAGCGAACCGATCGTCAGAAACAATCCTTTGTGGAAAGGAATGGTGCGGTTATGTTCGGATGCCTTTTTTCTCATCTCCTTATGCCGGTTCGAAGCAGTAGCCGTATCCTAAGCGTGTAACGACATATTTGCCGTAGTCGCCGATCTTCTTCCGCAAGCGGGTAATGTTTACGTCGATGGTACGGTCTAATACATATACTTCGTCGCTCCATACTTTCGACAATATTTCTTCGCGGGAAAATACTTGTCCGGGATGTGCCAGCAACAGGCTCAGAATCTCAAACTCTTTTTTTGTCAAAGCCAACTCGCTGTCTCCGAGAAATACTTTCTTTTGGGAGAGAATGATCCGCAGATTGTTGTAGCGAAGTATATCCTGTTGCGTCTCTTCCGCTTTTACCGAACGGCGGAAAGCCACTTTTACCCGGGCGATCACTTCACGCAGGGAAAACGGTTTGGAGATATAATCGTCTGCACCGATGTTGAATCCGGTAAGCCGGTCGTTCTCCGTGTCTTTTGCGGTAAGGAAAATAATCGGGGTCTGGCACAGCCGTTCGTTTTTCCGAATCATCGAAGCGAACTTGAAACCGCTGATCTCGCCCATCATCACATCGAGCAGGAACAGTTGGTATTTCGTGAGGTCCAATGCCATAGCCTCTTCTGCCGAATTGGCGGTGTCTACCTCATACCCTTCGGCTTCGAGGTTGAACTTCAAGATTTCGCATAAATCTTCTTCGTCGTCTACAACAAGTATTCTGTTCATACGCTGTTTGAGATTATTGGGTGTTACTGTATGTTGTCTGTTCCTACTTCTTTCGGTCCGAACCGGTAGAGGTAATTCGTCCCTTTTACATCGTTCCCGGAACGATCGCTTTGCAATACTTTTTCGAAATCATATCTTTCGCCGTAATGTTCGTAAATATACCGGAATCCGGCATTATTTACCAACAAATACCCGTCTTGCGGATTTTCATCCACAAAGCTCACTACCCGGTTGTCGGCATAGAAATTAATGACGTAGAAACGCAGCATCCGGTCTTCCGTGACATGCGAGTAAATTTTTCCTTCGGGCACCATTTCACAAATCTCTTCTGCAAACGGCTTGATCGATTTGGTGTTGAGTACGGTCGGCAGTATGGAGAAGTCCAACAGCAATTGTATGCAGAAGAAAAGAGCCACCGTATTGTAGAGGTATCGGTTGTTGGCAGCCAATGTGTGCCGGCTTTTGTACATGCGGTACAGCATGATCAGGGTGAAGATGCCGAAGACAATGCCGGCGGCATCCCAATGGGCGGATAAGGCATCTACATACAGACGGTTGGAACTGTCTTCGGGGAAGAACGAGTTGATCCAGCCGCATTTCAAAGCTATCAATGCGGAGAGCAATATGCCGGCAAGTATCGACAACGTAATGCCGAATATCCGCCAGGCATTCGGCTTGGCTTTGAGCAGATAAACCATATATTCCGCGAGGAAGTAAGCCATAAAGGGATATATCGGCATGACATATACGGTGCGTTTGCTTTTGGGAATGCAATAGAATCCCAGGATGATGACGATAGCGAGCAGGCTGAATAGCCGTGTATCGTTCATGTTGCCGATATAATTTTTGAATTTCGTCCATCCCTCCTTGACCGATCGGCACGGAATCCGGTATTTCAGCATGAACAACGAGATCAATACCAATACAGCCCACGGCATCCAGCCGAGTATGGTGGTATATACATAGTATATAGCCGGCTCTTCGTGCGATGCGTACGACATTTTACCGACGAACCGGGCGAAATTCTCTTCGATAACCAAATCCAGAAATTCCTGCCCGCCTTGCAGATACGCGGCATAATACCAACAGAAAGGCAATATGCAACTTAGCAAGGCAATTCCTGCAAACTTGAACGCGGTCTTGAAAAACGGAGCTTTGCGTATCCACATGTATATGGCGGCTACGGCGCAAGGAAGCACGATGCCTACCGGACCTTTGGTTAGAGTAGCGGCACTCATAAAGAGAATGCCCCATACGGGAATCCCTTTAAGCCCATTCTCACACCAGCGGAACATCTGGAACAGGGCTAATACGATGAAGCAGGTCATAACCATATCTACCCGGCAGTTGGCACCAGCCCGATGTATCTCGATACAGGAGAATAGCAGCAGCGATGCGAGGAATGCCAGATCTTTCCGTGTGCGTTTGGCGAAGAACAGAAAGGTTGCCATAGTCATGACAATAAGGGCGATTGCCGACGGCAGGCGCGATGTGAATTCATTGACATGACCGATCGGCAGAGAGCAAAGCGCGATGCACCAATGAAAAAATGGTGGCTTGTATGCCAGATCGCCGCCGTTATTCACCGGTAATATCCAGTTGTCGGTCTGTAACATAGATACCGCAACGATCGCCTCGCGCGGCTCGCCTTTGGTATGGTAAGAGGTCAGCCCCAAATAGGTAGGCTGGGTAAGTACGCAAATGAATAAAAGCAGGATAAACAGGATTTTTTTAGAAGACTCCATGTATGTCGTATCTGAAAAATGAGATGTTGGAATATTATATTTTACACTGGTCGTCCGAAGGCTTTTCGTCGAAATTTATCTTTTTGTCGATGATATATTCCGGTCGGTTTTTCGTTTCGTCGAAAATATTGCCGATGTATTCGCCCAATATACCGATCGTAAACAATTGTACTCCGCCTAAAAACAGAATGCAGATTACGGTCGAAGACCAGCCGGGCACGGTCGTGTCGCTCCAAATATGCAGGGCGAAGATCCATATAGCCAGCCCGATAGAAATCAGAATAGACAAAGTGCCTAACGAGATAGCCATTTTCAGCGGCTTCTTCGAGAATCCGAATATTCCGACTGATGCCAGTTTGATCATCTTCCGGAAAGAATATTTGGTACTGCCGGCAGCACGTTCGTGCCGGTCGTAATAGAACGGCGTTTGTTTGAACCCCATCCAACTGAACAACCCGCGCAGATATTTGTGTTTCTCGGGAAACTGTTTGAATGTTTCCAGCACTTTCCGGTCGATCAATCGGAAATCGCCCGTATCGACCGGAAACGGATATTCCGACAGATAATTGATCGTGCGGTAAAACATCTTTGCGGTAAACAGTTTCATGAACGATTCGCCGTCCCGTTTCCTCCGCACGGCATATACCACGTTGCTACCCTCTTTCAAATGGGTGGCGATCATATCGGGAATTACTTCCGGCGGATCTTGCAAATCGGCGTCGATAATTATCGTTACATCGCCACTACTGTGGTGCAGACCAGCCGAAACGGCATTCTGATGACCGAAATTGCGGGAAAAGGAGATCACCTTTATGTGTTTGTCGTCGGCTGCCAGTCCGAGCAGAATCTCTTCCGTCCGGTCTTTGCTGCCGTCGTTTACCATGATCAGTTCGTATTCATAGCCCGACGCTTGCATTACGTCGGTAAACCGCTTGTAAGAAGTGAGCAACACTTCTTCTTCGTTGTAGCAGGGAATAACAATACTTGCTTTCATTATGCGGTAAGATTTAAATTAAATAATATCCGATTCGTTGCCTTTCAGCGAGGGTAGAGACCAATGGTACTTTGCTGCGAGAACGCGGATGATTACGATCGTTGCGCCGCAGGCGATTTGATTGGCGGCTTCGTTCAAACCCAGCAGATGCCCGATCCAAAAGACAAGACCGCCGGCGACGCAAGCCGATGCGTATATGTCTTTACGGAAAAGCAGGGGCTCTACGTTGATGAAAATATCGCGGATGATACTGCCCGCCGATCCGGTGATCGTACCCATGATGATTGCTACCCAAAACGGATAGCCGAACGAAATGGTCTTTTGCACTCCTACCACGACAAACAGTGCCAGCCCGATGGTGTCGAAAATGAAAAAGGTGTTTTCGAGACGTACCAAATATTTGCTGAATATAATGACAAATACCAAGGCGATTGCCGTGACGGAAATATAGACTGAATTAAGCATCCAGAACGGGGGCGCATCCAATAGCAGGTCGCGGATAGTACCGCCTCCGATAGCGGTCACCAGTCCTACGACGTACGCTCCGAACCAGTCGAAGCGGCGGGCGGCTGCCAGACGGATGCCGCTGATGGCGAAAGCCAATGTGCCGATGATCTCTAAAATCGTTGCAAAAGTGCTGTTCATATCATTTAAGAATGATGCAGTTGAACCGTGACGAGCGATATAGCGGATCGTTTCTTCGCCCGATTCGTTTTTATGAAGCAAAAGTAGTATTTTTTTTAGATTACGGGAGTATATGTAACAAGAACTTTAAAAAGTCGTGTATGACAACTCCGATGATCCGCATTATGGGGCATTGGGCGGCAACGCGAAGATGAGGGTGGCGTAGGAAAAAGTGCGAATAAATTTGGCAGTCGGTCGGGTGTGTGTTACCTTTGTCCGTAAATGGAAGTCCGATTATTACAGACGAAGGTGAAGAATTTTATCGACCGGGAGCGATTGATCGCTTCTGGCGGAACTGTTGTACTCGGATTGAGCGGTGGAGCCGATTCGGTAGCATTGCTGCACATATTGGCAGCGTTGGGGTATCGGTGTATCGCCTGTCATTGCAATTTCAATCTTCGGGGAGAGGAAGCGATGCGCGACAGCGAGTTTGCTCGAAGTGTGGCGGAACAGCTGTCCGTCCCGTTCGAGCAAATTTCATTCCCTACACGGGCGTATGCGGAGGAGCATAAATTGTCGATCGAGATGGCGTGTCGTGAATTGCGCTATCGTTGGTTCGAAGAGATGCGCATCCGGTTCGGGGCGGAAGCCATTGCCGTAGCCCATCACAACGACGATCATGTGGAAACGTTGTTGCTGAATCTGATACGGGGGACAGGAATAGCCGGACTGACCGGTATATCGCCTCGTAACGGATATGTAGTACGCCCGTTGCTGTGTGTGGGGAGAGCCGATCTGCTCTCTTATCTGCAAGCGGTCGGGCAAACGTATGTGACGGACAGCAGCAATCTGGAAACGCTCTATACTCGGAATAAAATCCGGTTGGAACTGTTGCCGATGTTACGTACCATCAATCCGTCGGTCGATCGTACACTGACGGCTACCGCCCGTTATCTTTCGCAGGTGGAAACCGTATATCGGGCAGCGATCGGGACGCAACGGCAGGCGGTGACTTATGCCGAGGGCGAGACACTGCATATCCGTATTCCGCTATTGGATAAACAGCCCGAACCGCAAGCTCTGTTGTTCGAAATCTTGCATCCGTATGGATTTACCACATCGCAGTTAGGCGATATATACCGAAGCCGGGAGTCGGGCAACCGCTATTTGTCGGCGACGCATCGGGCGGTATATTCACGGGATGAACTCTGTGTCGCTCCGTTGGAATCCGACGGTTTTCGTACATATACTATCGGGTACGGAGAGACCGGAGTCTTGTGCGACGGATTATTGTCGGTCGTTTATTGCGATGCCGACGGGTATATGATTCCGAAATGTGCGGAGAAAGCCTGCTTCGATGCCGATAAACTGGAATTCCCTTTGACGTTGCGGCGTTGGCGGCAGGGCGACCGTTTTGTCCCGTTCGGAATGAAAGGCAGCCGGAAAGTAAGCGATTATTTCTCCGACAAAAAGTATTCGTTGTATCAAAAAGAACAGGCTTGGTTGCTTTGTTCGGGCGAAAACATTTTGTGGATTGTCGGAGAGCGGGCGGCGGAGCAGGCAAGAATAGATAATCGAACCCGTCGTATTTTGGAAATATCAGCAAAAAAATGTTAAAACAAAAACGAAAACAACATTTTCTTGTTCAATATAAAAATCAAAGCGTATCTTTGTAAGCAAATCAATAGGGCACACGATTGGGTGTGCTTGAAATCCACAAGACTTTTATTAAAACAATCGTTGGCTCAAAGAGCGTAAAAATCTTAGGTACATTTTTGTGTAGTGTGATCACTACGGATAATTAGAAATATTATTTAATACATATTTCATGTATAACATTGTAAAATTAAATGCGAAATCATTGTCGGAGCTGAAAACGATCGCTTCCGAAATGGGCATTCAGGACGTCGAAGGCGTAGAACAAGAAGACTTGGTGTATAAAATACTCGATCAGCAAGCTGTCGATTTAGCGAGCAAGGCATCTCAAAACATAGATTCAAAGAAACGTACACGCGGTTTGAAGATAAAACCGGAGGAGGCTTTGGAACCGGTTCTGGTAGAAGCAGAGCCTGCACCCGTGCCTGTTCCCGAACAAGTTGCGGCTACTCCGAAAAGAGGCAGAAAGAAAAACAGCGAAAAAGTTGCGGTCGTGTTGCCTGAGATAGAACCGGCTGATACTGAAATCGAGGAAGATCTCGCTCGGTTGGAAGACCATCCGGCTTTGAAAGAGGCGGTAAGCGAACTCTTCGGCACCGTTCAAAAAGAAGAGGAGAAACCGGAAAAAGAAGAAGTTCCTGTCGAAGACAAACCGGTGGAAGCTCCCAAGAAGCCCGGTAGAAAAAGAATACAGAAATCGCTTTTGAATACGATTCCGGTATCGGCAGAACCCGAAACGCCTGCAACTGCGGTAGAACAACCGGCGAAAAAAGCCGATGCGCCTGCAACAGACTCTGCTGTTGCAGAGCAACAACAACCCGCCACGCAATCGATACCCGTTCAGCCGACCGCTACATTACAAAGTTTCTTCCCGCGCAGCGAACGTCAGCGCTTCGTTCCCCGCAATCAGCGGAACAACAATCAGATCGACAATAATATATCTCGTCCGGCAGCCGAAACACAGGCCGCTCCCGAACCGAAACCGGTGGAGAAGTCTTATGATTTCGAGGGTATTCTGACCGGTGTAGGCGTATTGGAAATTATGCCCGACGGTTACGGCTTCCTCCGTTCGTCGGATTATAACTACCTGACGTCGCCCGACGATGTATATGTTTCACAATCGCAGATAAAACTTTTCGGACTGAAAACAGGCGATGTAGTCGAAGGTCCTATCCGTCCGCCGAAAGAAGGTGAAAAATATTTCCCGTTGGTGAAAGTGGAGAAAATAAACGGACGCTCTCCCGAGTATGTGCGCGACCGTGTACCGTTCGATCACCTGACTCCGTTGTTCCCCGATGAAAAATTCGATCTGACAAGTGGCAAGTTCTGCAATCTCTCTACCCGGGTAGTCGATATGTTCTCACCGATCGGTAAAGGACAACGCGGTTTGATCGTTGCACCGCCGAAAACCGGTAAGACGGTTCTGTTGAAGGACATTGCCAATGCGATATCCGACAATCATCCCGAAGTGTTCATGATCATTCTGCTGATCGACGAACGTCCCGAGGAGGTGACCGATATGGCTCGCAGCGTAAAAGCGGAAGTGATTTCGTCTACATTCGACGAACCAGCCGAACGGCATGTGAAAGTGGCAAGTATCGTCTTGGAAAAAGCGAAACGTATGGTGGAATGCGGGCACGACGTGGTGATTTTGTTGGACTCGATTACCCGTTTGGCTCGGGCATACAATACGGTATCGCCGGCATCCGGAAAAGTACTGTCGGGTGGTGTGGATGCGAATGCTTTGCACAAACCGAAACGTTTCTTCGGTGCGGCACGTAATATCGAGAACGGAGGAAGTCTGACGATCATTGCAACGGCATTGACGGAAACCGGTTCGAAAATGGACGAAGTGATTTTCGAGGAATTTAAGGGTACGGGTAACATGGAGTTGCAGTTGGATCGGAAGCTGTCGAACAAACGTATTTTCCCGGCGGTGGATATTACGGCGTCAAGTACGCGCCGCGACGATCTGTTGCTGGAAAAAGATACGCTGAACCGGATGTGGATTCTGCGCCGTTATCTCTCCGATATGAACTCGATCGAAGCAATGGAATTTATGAAAGACCGTATGGAACGTACATCTTCCAACGAGGAATTGCTTCTGTCGATGAACGATTAAGAACCATCTTAGTTAACACTGATTTATATACCAAATTCACCGGGGTTGTATCGAAATGTAAATTTTGATGCAACCCTTTTTCCGATGAGTCGGAATGGTTTTGATTTGTATTTGAAAAATGAAAGTAAACAAAACAAATGCCGCACGGTTGCTCGATAAAGCGAAGATCGCCTATGAATTGATCCCGTACGAAGTGGATGAAAACGATCTCGCGGCTACCCATGTGGCGGAGCAATTGGGCGAGGACATTGCACAAGTATTTAAAACTTTGGTGTTGCGGGGCGACAAACAGGGGATCTTTGTCTGTGTGATACCGGGCGATAAGGAAGTAGATCTGAAACTGGCTGCAAAAATTTCGGGTAACAAGAGTGCCGAAATGATTGCGATGAAAGAGCTGTTGCCGACTACCGGATATATACGGGGCGGTTGTTCTCCGATAGGAATGAAGAAACCTTTTCCGATTTATATTCAGCAGGAATGTTTGGACTACGATTATATTTTTATCAGTGCCGGTGTGCGTGGTTTGCAAATCAAGATTGCACCTCGGGAGTTGATCGCTTTCGTATCGGCTACAACAGGCGATGTTGTCTGTAAATAGCTCCCGCTGGGTGTCTGGGAAAGAGTTGCGATTAACGGCGGGCGGTGATGACCGGTAATATTACCGTTTGAAATTCCTGTTCGAAATTGGGGGTAAATACGGATTTCCCGATATTCCGGCAAATTTCGTCGATGTCCCAGAATCTGCCTTCGTCGAGTTCTACCGGGTCGATCGAAAACTCGCCGTCGTAAACGGTCGAGAACGTATTGACCATTTCGCGTTCGGCTACCGATTCGAAAATGTAACAAGCCAGTTCCCGGGGCATGAATCCGGTAACGCCCAACTCTTCGCAGGCTTCCCGTCTCAATGCAGTCTCTATATCTTCACCGTAGTCTACGTGTCCGCCCACGGCGGTATCCCATTTCCCCGGTTGGATGTCCTTGCTCATCGAACGTTTTTGCAGGAAGAGATCGCCTCGTGAATTGAAGATATGCAGGTGTACGACCGGATGTAATAGTTTGCTGCCGTTGTGGCATTCCCGGCGTGTCGCTTTTCCGATAACGGTTCCGTTTTCATCGATCAATGGAAAGTATTCTTCAAGACTCATGGTTCGTGTCTGTATTGGTGTTACGCTTTTCGATATATTGCCGAAGTTCTTCCGCCGACAGCGAGTCGCCGGCTTCTTCGAAACTTAGACGAAATGAGCATCCCGATTTCCATTCGCTGCAACCGTACGCGCTTTTTCCCTTGATGATGTGTCCGCGACGGCACAGCGGACATACGATCTGTACATCTTGTTCCGGCGTAAGCGCAGGCGGAGGTGTATTGGGGCTCTCGGCAGACTGTTTGGGCTGGGCGGTTTTCGTCTTATCGTTTGCCGGGCGTTTCTTGGGCGCACTCTTTTTCTTTTCTTTGACAGGAGCAGACTGCGGTTCCGAAACAATTGTCCGGACCGTATTGTCGCTCAATACATACAAAACGATGTCCGCCACCATTTTTTTCAGTTCCTCCAAGAACTGGGCGGCTTGATATTCGTTCCGTTCTATTTTCCGCAGTTTGTTTTCCCACAAACCGGTCAGTTCCGCCGATTTCAATAACTCGTTACGGATTGTTTTTATCAGTTCGATTCCGGTTGCGGTGGCAATCAGGTTCTTGCGTTCCTTGCGGATATAATGGCGTTTAAAAAGAGTCTCGATGATAGCTGCACGGGTAGACGGGCGTCCGATACCGTTTTCTTTCAACGCGTCGCGCAACTCTTCGTCTTCAACCAGTTTTCCGGCGGTCTCCATCGCCCGGAGTAAAGTAGCCTCGGTGTATAGTTTTGGCGGTTGCGTCCATTTCTCTCCCAATGAAGGAGTGTGCGGGCCTGTTTCTCCTTTTTCGAACGTCGGTAACGTGCGTTCTTCGTCGCTCTCTTTTTCCGGCTGGTCGTTCTCTTTCTCAAAAACGGTTCGCCACCCCGGCGACAGGATTTGCCGTCCTGTAACCTTAAACTCGATCCGGTTTACCTCGCCCAATACGGTTGTGTTCGAAACAAGGCAATCGGGATAAAATGCGGCGATGAAACGCCGGGCGACCAGATCATATACTTTCCGCTCGTCGGGTGTAAGATTATTGGCTCTTACGTTGGTCGGAATGATTGCGTGGTGATCGGTAACTTTCGAATTGTCGAAAACCTTTTTGCTCTTGGGAATCTTTTTCCCCTTCAACGGAGCTACATATCCGGCATAATCTTGAAGCGCATCCAGAATTGCCGGAACTTTGGGGTAAATATCATCGCTCAGGAATGTCGTGTCTACGCGAGGATAAGTCGTTACTTTCTTCTCGTATAGCGACTGAATCAATTTCAGGGTCTCTTCGGCTGAATAGGCAAACTTCTTGTTGCATTCCACTTGCAGGCTGGTCAGGTCGAACAGTCGGGGCGGAGCTTCTTTTCCCTGTTTGGTTGAGACATCGGTCACGGTGAACGGAAAATTCTCTACCTCTTTCAAAAAATTCTGTCCCTCCTCCTCTGTTTCGAATCTGCCTTTGGTGACGGAAAAGGTCGTATCGCGATAGACTGTTTTCAGTTCCCAATACGGCTGCGGTACGAAATTGTCTATCTCCAACTGTCGATTTACGATCAATGCCAGAGTAGGGGTCTGTACACGTCCGATCGACAGAACCTGACGGTTTTGACCGTATTTCAGCGTATATAGGCGGGTCGCATTCATGCCTAAGGTCCAGTCGCCGATCGCCCGTGACAATCCGGCAAAGTACAGCGAATCGAACTCCGATTGAGGTTTCAGATTTTGAAATCCCTCACGAATGGATTCTTCGGTCAGGGACGAAATCCAAAGTCTGTACACCGGACATTTGCATCCGGCTTTCTGCATGACCCAACGTTGAATCAGTTCACCCTCTTGTCCGGCATCGCCGCAGTTGATGATTGCCTCGGCTTCTGCGAATAAGGATTCTATGATCTGGAATTGTTTTTCCACCCCTTTGTCCGGAATCAGTTTGATGCCGAAACGGGCAGGGATCATCGGCAATGACCGCAGATTCCACTGTTTCCATTGCGGCGTATATTCGTGAGGCTCTTTCAGCGTACAAAGATGTCCGAAAGTCCAAGTCACCCGATAGCCGTTGCCTTCGAAGTATCCGTCGCGCTTGGTACGCGCTCCCAATACATCGGCAATTTCTTTGGCAACACTCGGTTTTTCGGCAATACAAACTTTCATACGGTGAACGATAAAAATAAAGCCGTGTACGCCGCACGGCAAAAGCGATACAAAATTAAACTTTTCTTTCGTTTTTCAGACCAAAATACGAAAGAAAAGAGATCAAACATTCCCATAAGAAGTGCAATGCCACGATCTAAGATTATGAGGAATCAAGATGTATAACTGTCTCTTATACACATCTGACGCTGCCGACGATAAGGC